>Ga0137385_10000307_pt1 | contig 39585 bp, 39 predicted proteins | sample SagtaG_FD_104921 | JGI IMG/M metagenome (GOLD analysis project Ga0137385, IMG submission 104921) | Vadose zone soil microbial communities from Sagehorn Ranch, Mendocino, California, USA - Sage2_R_80_16 metaG | ecosystem: Environmental > Terrestrial > Soil > Vadose zone | place: USA: California... | reverse complement strand
GCATAGTTTCTAAAAAGGTTGGATGGATACCTGTACGGTATGCCAACGCACTGAGGCCAGGGCGGCTTCCGATAGCCGTTGGCGTGATCGCTTCTACTCCGGCGCAACATCCACATGTATCAGTCATTACCGCCCTCCTGTCATGGTAAATGTGATTGTGCCATGCTCTGGGAAGCTGGGATCATTGTCCACTTGTGCTACCTCTGACGGACCGATGAGTAGGACGCCATTACGTAATTCCTGGTCTGGTGCCTCGCCAAAGCGTTGCAGCTTTGTTACTGTCACGTTAAGTACTCCTGGCACCGCTTGCGCTCTGGCGACAAGCGTGCTCACGGCGATATTGTCGCCAAATGATAGGTTATCAGGATGAAAGAAGCCGGGCGTGCCATCAGGCTGCAGACGATTACTGAATAGCTTGAGCAAAGCAGCTTTGACGTGTCCCCGCAGATAGTGCGGACGGACACAGACATTCATCACGATTTCAAGTGGCACATACTTCGCCTGGCGAACGATGACATCATGCCCGATACGACGATATGGTTCTAGATGCTGTGCGGCTGTATCAAGTAGTGTTTGATCGGCTTCCTCTGTACCGAGTGGGTCAATAGCGACCAGCACAGTATAGCCACTCCCATTCCAGCGCAGCGATGCAGCCGCACGCTGTACTCTAGAGACATCTTGTGCCAACTGTGCATAATCATCTGCGGTGATAGCGCGCTCCAACTTAGTACGGAATGCGCGCGGCGCGAATAATTTTGCCTCGCTGAGCGGCTCTTGCGCTGTACCGCCCTGCGCAGGCAGAGGGTTGCGCGGCGTAAAGACGATACCACTGAGCGTGATGTTGTTGCGCAGTACAACGCGTGTGATCGTTTCTGCTCCAACGTTCCCCATCGGGCCATTTCCAATGCGATAGTGTGCTGTAAGCTTCTCGCCCACCTGCGGAGCACGCCCCAGTTCGTCATCGCCAAAGCGCAATTGTGCGTAACCATCGTTATTTATCTCGACCACAAAATGCCGATCCTCGCCATTGCTTTCGAGCAAATCAGCTTGTGGTAGCCATGTCCAGGGCTGCGCCGGGTTAGCACCCGCTATCGTACTTGAGAGCGTGATTTCTGGGAGTGCATTGCGTATATCCTGTGTGAGTAAGCGCGCGGCAGGGACGATACTTGTAGGGAGCTGTTCACTATAGGTAAGAGGACTATGTTTTAGCTGTGTCCGATAGGGTAATGCACTCACTGTCACATCTGATGGATGGCCTGGGCCTTCACATTGTGCAGTTGAGTCGCCTTCCTGGACAGGGTCCAACTGCTCGTCTGGCTGAGTCAGACCATGATCGATAAGCAGGATATTTCCCCTGGCAACGCTGATATTCTCAAGTTGTTGACAGGTGGGCGCACGTCCAATGGCTGAGATACAGAGCGGGAATGGTAGCGCATCTTCTACTGACCATTCAATCTCAAGCACATTTTTGTTGTAGAGAGCGTCGGTAGCCTCTTTAAAGTTCGTCAAGCGCACAACATGACGATGGGTGCTATCAGCATCATCAGGAACACCCGTTTTAGCTCCCATGACCTCTTCAAAGAGCAGGTAATCCCCTTTCTTGAGGTGGAGAATACGCGGCCTCTGCGCTGGTGCGGGTTTTGACGGCTTAGGAGCATTTCCATATGATGATTGCTTTTGTGCATAGCCTTGCTGCTCTGATCGTTGCCCATAGTTATTATCTTCAGCAGTTTCAGCGGAGTTTTCTGGCTCGTTCTCGTTGGCCGCAGGCTCAAAATCTTCTAGCGTCGCGGACGTTGCGCCTTTGGGCAAGCAGCAATCTTTATCACCCCAGGTGTAGAAGTGAATCTCGTTGTGGTGTTTGTAGAATGCTAATGCCTGTTTTTCGTCTTGTTGCAAGACCTCGAATGCTTCATAGCTATCGGCAGGAATGTTACGGATAATGTCTGCGGTCAGCATGGTGCTACTCGCCGCAACATCATCGCTGGAACCAGTAATAAAGTAGAGGTCGGATGGGTAAAGCGGTGGTGATGACGAGGCAGTCTGATCTACCGAGGTATGCACAAAGAGCCAGCTACGGGCGTTGCAGCCTTCATGTAGCATATAGTCTACCAGGCGCGCATGGCGGCGCACTGAGATACGCTGCCGTGCGGTTTCAAGGTATGCCTCGGTTGCTACTGCATCTTGATAATAACTCAGATAGTCACCAACATAAGCCAGTATCTCAACCAGTGTGATACCAATATCAGGTACATGCCGCTCTTGCCAACCAGGGATGGTGAGAGCGAGACGGTCCAGTATGACCTGGCGAAAGCTTGCATAATCTTTGGCGAGATAGTTGATCTCTGGCTCGACGAGCGGCGCAGGTGGGCAAACGTCATCGATTTTGCAATCCAGGTCGCTGGCACAACCTGCCTTAAACGAAAAATCCAGGCGGGCATAGCGCGCATCGAAGTCTTTCATGTCTCTATAGACCGGTAGACCTTTCTGATAATGGTCTACCTCGACGACACGCAGTGTATAGGTGGAGAAGTCACCCGCCTTGTCCACGGTCACAATCATGTAGTCATCTATTTCGGGATTTGGATCGCGCTTCACATCGGCGTCAAGCACCTTGATGTTGGTGATGCGTCGCCCACCTTCAATAATGACATTGTTCTCGCCGATGGCTGCCGGAGCCTTGCGCAGGAAGTAGACCTTTAAGGTAAGCTGATCGTCGCTATCGACTTCCAGGTAATCTAGTCCGTTCAGGTCGGGAGTGCTACGCACCTTAGCGCGGCGTTGCTCATCTGTACATATAGCTGAAATGTTCATCATCTTACACCGTTCGCGTCAATTGCGCTACCTGTTGCTCGTTGGTACGGCGCACCAGATATTGAATAAAAATGGTTAGTGTCGAGTCTTCGCTGACAACCTCTAATGCCTGTAATTCGATAATATCGCTCATCCAGCGTTGCACCGCCGCTTTCAGAGTATATTGCAGTGCTGCCGCCAGCTCTGGGCTGGTAGGACCAAAGATCAGTTGTTGAATGCCGCTGCCGAAATCGGGACGATTGACACGCTCTCCAGCATTCGTGAATAAAAGTTGCTCTAGCATGTCACGGACATGATCGTCCGTTGTGGTTGAGGCGGTACGCCCGCGGCTATCAAAGTGAAATGGATAATCGATATTGAAAAGACTTTGCATAGGTCACATCCCCTTTACCCGTATCTGCGTCTGTACAATCATTAAAGGCGTTCCAGTAGGTGTACAGATGGCCTGACTATCTTGCAGCAGCACTGGTTGGCCTCCCGCAGTCACACGAATGGCGGCTACTATCCATTGTGCCGTCACACAGGGACCATTCGCGGCTGGCGGCGGTGGCAAGGCGCAACCAGCAACAGCATAGGGTGCAGGTTGTGTGGTGATCGGTTGTCCTCCCACCTTCACACGTGGATTGGGAACAGTGGCTTGTGCCTGCCCACCATGAGAGCAGAGCACTGTCGCCCCAACGTGTAAGAGAAATCCAGGCATCAAATCACCTCCAACGCGCCATCATTCACTGAGACGCTGACAGGACCTACCTTCACCTTACCAGCGGCACAGCTAATCTCAATTCCCTGCACGCTCATTACAATTTTTGCTGACACACCTGAACTTGATTCAATCGTGATACCACCAATGCCGGGTGTATCATCCAGGGTAATAGTGCAGCTATCGGTCTTGAGTACCTTCTTGTCAGGGAGCAAAGGCGGCGCTGACAAGACTGGTAGGTCAGTAGGCTTATCCCAAAAACCGCCAGTCCAGATCGGGCGGTCAGGGTCGCCATACTCGAACTCGATCCACACACTGGCATCTTTCGGTGGAATGAGGAAGAGACCGACGCCTTTTCCAAAATAGGGTGCACAAGGCAAGGCCCATCCACTCTCTTTATCGCCAAGGATATCGGGTATTTTGGCACGAATCCGTCCCTTCATCAGCAGGTCGGCATTGTCGGTGACAGTTCCTCTATATTTGCCATAAAATGGCGGGCGTCTTTTTTCAGGCATAGGGTCTCTTCTCCAATATTGGCACGATGGGTGCGATAAATCGGGCCCCTACGGCACAACAAACGGGGTCAGCGGAATACGCCCTTCACGGCTCAGCGTGAAGTTTTGTTTGTATTCACCGCGTTTAATGTTGTGTTTCACTTGTTTGACATAGTAAGGACCATCGTAATTCAGGCCGACGCCACGCACGCCGATCAGCCTGCGTGATTGCATTGCGCGTCCGTAGCGCAACGCATCTATTGTTCCTGTAGCTGTTACCGCATCGGCAGAGTCTGTGACCGATGATGCAGCTTTTAATATGCCATCTGACATACTCAGTCCCGCTGCATCACGTGCGATGGTTTTGCGCAATGAGCTTGCAGGACGCGCCACCAGTGGTGGACGCAAACCGCTAGGGACTGGTATCGCAATAGTGAGACCTAACAGCGGATCAACGATAGTGACCTGCGGTGTGGCGGGTCCCAGCGCGTTAAAGCTGAAATTAATCGGTGTATCCATATTAGTATCCGGCCCCATATTCATGGTCAGCGCGGCTTGTGGCGAGTCTAGCCGGTTCTCTGGTCCCCAATAGGCCGTGCTGATGCCAGGGGTGAAGGTTGGCTCAGTATAAAAGACAAAACCATTGCGCTGCGCCAATTGTTGAATGTACTCCAGATTCGTACCCTGCTGTGTTGGTATGATCTGCACCTCTATTGGCATGTTTGTTGTCTGTGTGACTATAGGCATCAACCCATTTTCCAGGATGATCTGATTAACAATCACCCAGTCAGGTCTGTTCGGGTGGGTATCACTGCGCTCCTCCAGGTCAAATTTCAGGCCGATATCCTCGCCGATGACGTGCAGTCGCGAGTCCCCTGGCTTGTTGCTCGGTACAAATTGATGTTGTGTAATCATGCCGTTGATGAGCGCCTGCGGCAATGCCCCGATGGTGACGATGATCGTCACGATATTTGGTGGGTCGAGCAGGCCGCTCGCCAGTAGGCTATAGTCCATCAACGTATCTTTGCCCAGGCTAAATTCCAGCTTGAAGCCGTCACGCTGCCGATCATCGTTTGTAACCTCTACGCTCACTAAAGCGTCCGTGACTGGATAAGGTGCGGGCAGTGGTATAGTAGGACCAATGAAGAGTGATAGGTGGACACCGAGATCAGGCATAACTTACACTCCTTGTGGCAATGGGATAATCAGCCGTCGTCCGATATGCGCATCATCGGTGAGTTCCTCCGGTCGCATAGCGTTGTTAGCATCGCAGACGCGCCAGAACTGCTCAGGGTCGGTCAGGTAGCGTGCCGTAATATTGTCAAGGCGTTCACCTTGCGAGACAAGGTGCTCCGCCAGGGGCACGCTCCTGGCACTATCTGGCAGAAAACGACGTCGCAGATAGATCAGTGTGCGTCCGTCTATCGTCTCAAGCGTGGCAGTTTCGGTGCTATAATAGCGGCTGGTAACAGGAAACATCGTATACCTCTATCTGTAATTGGCCTCTAGGAGCCACTTAGCCTCACAATTTGAGTGAGACGCCAATATTTTGAATGCTGTTCACCACATTGGTGGTTGCCATCACTTCCTTGGCAACCTGGTGTGCCAGGAAAATCGTGTAGCCAGGATTGGTAATCTTGAGATCGTAGTAGCTCAACACCTGCATGCTCAGGTCAACCTTCGCACGCATGGGATTGAGCAGAGTATCAAATGCCTCCTCGGTGATACTGAAGCTGGTGAGGCGCACAGGCAGGACACGCGCCGGTCCCCAGATGAAGAGCGTCAATGGTGCCTCCGGCGGAATAATCTCTATTGTGCCCACCTGTGCCGCGATAGCGTTCGCGATCACCAAAGCACTCTTAGGGTAGAGCAACATCTCCAGGGCCGAAAGCGTTGGATAGACACCGAGTGTTGTGGCAAGTGGGTTGCCCTCATCCAGCCCATCGGTTGCATCGACTTCAATGCTGACGGTGATGGTTTCCTTGGGTGGCCCCGTCAAACGAAACGCCTCAGATTTATCGGCTCCATCGCCTCCGCCGGACGAGCGGATATCCAACTTGCGCGTCATCGAATCCGGATTGTATTGGAACACAACCACGCTGGCAAGCGGCTTAAGCGGGTCCAGTCCAATCAGTGCACCCTTGAGCAGGCGCGGTGAGCCAGGAAAACTGGTCATAGTTCTTTATCCTTTACAAGTTATATTTCTTTAAGCCAGCCGCAATATCTCCCAACCATGTTTTCTGCTGAGCAGCGCCCAAACCGTGTTGTGTATCGTTATCGTAATCCTTTTGTGCTTGGTCCAATAGTCTTCCTCCTGTTGCCCAGGTATTTCTTATTGTTTCATTTGCTTTCAACGCTCTCCAGCTATGTAGAGCCGCACTCAGGGCTGGATTTCTTCCACACTTCGTAGCTTGTGCAGTATTGGCCTTTACCCAGGCCCTCAGAGCCGATTGTGTCTTTACAGCGATAACATGAGTAATATCAAAGTGACCCTGCTCGTGTGCTAACAGACCAGCACTTTGCTTAGTAGGCTCTGACCATGATTCGGAAGGGAACATAAGAGCTTTTACTTGAATAGTGGCAGGATCAAATGCTACTGTTGCATGGAATTCAGTTGTCTGTTTCCTCCCGTTCTGGCATGGATTTTGAAGATCAGCTTGCGCGTCTTGTTTAGGAGGTGGCATGTTGGCCATTCTCATTTTACTTGATGTTAGAGCATCAAACGGAGCATTTTTGGGTACAGCTCCTTTAAAGTCTGCCCAATTAAGCACGTTGCGATCATCCCAGGATATCTGTCGTTGTATCAATTTCGCTGTGGTAGGAGCATAACGGCTAATAGCAGACATAGCATGAATGGCTTTATCAGATAGAATTGTGCTGCTCACGATCTCCGCTTCCCGTTCAGATATGTGATCTGGCGGGATTATCTGTGCCATTGTAGGAGTCAGTGTAGAGTGGAAGGGCATAGTTGCTATAGCCATATCTGTTCTATCATCTCTTCCTGGAGCGATGTCTTCAGAAATGTAGCTAAACTCAGGAAATGAGTCTAAGCCTTCAGGTGGAACATCTGATTCTTCCTCGTCTAAAGTGTTAGCCATATCTTCTGGGGTGTTTGGGGCTTTAACCGTATCTTGCTGTACAACATCTTGCATTGCGGCATCTATAGCACCGGATGTTTGTTCCTCTTCATCGTTCTTCTGACGCTGTATAACGCCATTACTAACCTGCTGCACCACATGGGTCAACTCATGTGCCAGTAACTTCTTCCCCTCACTTGTTTGAGGGGCATAGCGTCCCGTGCCAAACACCACATCTCTTCCCACTGTATATGCATGGGCATGAATAGCTTTAGCTGACTGCCCTGCCGTCTCGCCTGTATGTACACGCACTCCACTAAAGTCATAGTTAAAGCGCGGCTCCATGAATGCGCGTATCCCAGCATCAAGCGGCTGCCCAGGTGAATTCAGTACATCATGCACTATCGAGGGTACTGCTGGCGCAGGGGCAGCGTTGACAGCGGCGCGTTGCAACGTTCCCTCACGTTGCTCACGTTTCGTACGGCATTCGGCACACTCGACTCCGTTAGAGCAACGTTGTAGTATGCCATGAGCAGCAGGCGTAATAGCGGTGCGCTGTAACGTGCTATTGAACATGGGTTTTGCCACCATGGGTTTTGCTTGTGTCATCACCTGTTCGCTCATTGACCAATCCCCCTGTATATTGCCTGCGCGAGCTTCTTGCCGAGTACCTGTGGAGCTTCATCTGGCTTCACTTCTAGAACGCCGCCTTGCACAGTCTTTCGCATACCACCTGTCTGGATATCAAATGATAATCCATCGGCAGCAAGCAGGCGCGTCAACTCGGCTTCACACGCGCTTTGCACCTGCGCACGATGCCGTTGCGGAATGCTGATGCCGTCGAAGATGAGCCGTTCGATGGCGATGCTAATGTTCATGCCTTCGCTCCTTGTGTAGCCTGTGCAGCCAGTGGTAATTTCAGATCGGCTTCGTTGACGGGTCGCTCTAACTTGCGGAACTCGGCACGAGCGGCGGCGAAGACAAGCTCCATAGTGACTTTTGTGCCTGCCTGCGCTGCCATGAATGCCGCGTTGAGGGCAACGTTGTGAATGCTGCCACCTGTCAGGTTGAGGCGTGCCAGGCGGTCATAGTCGAGCGTATCTTTAGGTGTTTGTGGTGGGAAAACACGCTCCCACATGCTCTTGCGCTCGGCTGGCCCAGGGAATGGGAAATTGACGATAAAACGTAGACGGCGTACAAAGGCGGTATCCAGCGCGCTTTTCATGTTAGTTGCCAGGATTGCAAGGCCGCGATAGGCTTCCATACGCTGTAACAGATAGTTAATCTCGATATTGGCGTAGCGGTCATGGCTATCTTTCACTTCGCTACGTTTGCCGAAGAGGGCGTCGGCCTCATCGAAGAAGAGTAGCGCTCCACCATCCTCGGCGGCGTCAAAGAGGCGGCGCAGGTTCTTCTCGGTCTCACCGATGTATTTACTCACAACGGCTGAGAGATCGATACGGAACAGGTTGAGGCGCAAGGCATTGGCAATCACCTCGGCGGCCATTGTCTTACCCGTCCCGCTTTCACCCGCGAAGAGGGCGTTGATGCCCAGACCGCGATTCATCTTATCGGCGAAGCCCCACGTTCCATAGACGGTGCTGCGTTGCCCCACCTGGTCGGCAAGCTGCTGCAGCATGTCCTTCTCTTCTTTGGGTAAAACAAGGTCATTCCATGTTGCTTTGAGGTCAAGGCGCTGCGCCAGCACATCAAGACGAGGGCGCACAAGCATGCGGCAAGCATCCCACAGGCAGTCTGCAAGCACCCTGGAATCATCCTCACCATGCGTATCGAGTTCATCTTGCGCAATGCGATAGATGGTGGGTAGATTTAGGCTGAATTGACCTGATAAGAGCGCGGGATTGTTGCCAGCCGCATTCCCTAAAGCATCTTGCCATGCGTCGCGTTGCTCGTTCCGCGTAGGCTTGTCAACATCTAGCGCGGCATAGATGCGTCCCACTCTGGGCCATGTTTCACGTACGCCGAGGAAAAAGATGCCTTCGCTACGAGCGAGAAAACGGCTGATTGGGTGGATGTGTCCCTCACCTGTGCTACTATCACTCTCCTGCATGTCCAGGTACAGGGCGATGGGGAGCAATAGACTCTCACGATGCCAGAGCCGTGCCAGTGTCTCCAGGTCGGTAGCCTGCGTGGGGATCATATCGGCGGGAATACGGTAGAGATGACGTTGTAAGGTTGCTGCTGCGTGATTGGCGATCAGTTGCTTGCTCAGTGCATCGGGGCCAACCAGTTGTAGCACTGGCAGCACGGATGGTGAGCGTTGCAGTTGCTGAATAATGGTTGTGACTAGGCTCTGTTGTGATGCTGGTGGATTCTTCTGTTCGGCGTCAGCTTCTAATGGAACGACGAGTGCCGCTAACCTGTCATCAAGATAATCCAGGCCCTTGATGTAGTTCACAATGCGCTCATCAGCACGCAGGGCACTGGTGGTCAAAGGTTGCGCGTTAGGTTGGTTGATCTCTATCAGCCGCCAGTAGCGCAAAGGGCGTTCCGGTGACACAACATCCCAACTCTGGTTATCAAACAACGCGAGGGCAAGAGCAAAGGTGGGATAGGGTCGATTGTTATCATCCTGAGCACGAGCACACAGACTGGCAATATGAGTATCAAGTTCCATCGCCGTGCAGAGGAGCAAAACCTCTCGCTCGAAACGTGAGAGTCCAAGCCGTTTACCTAGCGTGACCAGCGCGGGTGGCTCGTCTTGTGACTCAGCTTCTGTCATTGCTTTGGCGTGATGCGCTATTTGCTCATCTAGCGTCACCTTCGTGGGGTCTTTCTTAAGTAGGGGAGTCTGTTCGTCCTCCCCCCATCCAAAGAAGCTATGCTTCTGTTGTGGCTGTGCTGGCGGCAATGGCGCGACTGATGGTTGCTGGTTGCGCTGTATGAGACGCTCCAGGCGCAGACGTAACCAGGCTATCGCCTCCGCGAGATAGCGTTGATTGAACTCAGACCAGTTGTTTGCCTCTGTATCAGTCATGGATAGGTTCGTTTCCTCGTACCTGTTCCCAGGTTCTCATCATGCTATTGTGACGGCATTCAATGCTGGATCATCGCCCAGGACACTTTCCGCGCCGTCTACTTGAATGCGTACATTGTAGATTGCACCTTTGACTTTCGTAATCGGAATTATGACCGATGGGCCAGTCTTGTCAGCGGCCAACGAGTTGATGATAAATGAATATGACGTGGGTGCGGCAGGATTGTTCTTTTCGTTGAGCAGTAGCAAGATGCGTTGACCCGCTGCCAGGTTTGGTGAGACATCAATGGTAATATTGCCTGAGAAGAGATTTTGTGCATCGGCGACTAAACCCGCAGGCGTGATTTTGGTGATGACTGGACGTACCACGAACGGCATGATGTTTGACTCGAAACTTGAGTGCGGCGTTGGCGGTTCGCCGAGTTTCAATTGCTGCACAACTTGTATACCCTGGACGCCTGCTACTGCTGTAGGGGGAACAACGACGCTCAATTGCGTGTTGCTGGCATCCTGGGCTAGTGGCGCGACGAGTTCTCCTGCGATGCGAATAAAGGTATTGATGCCGGCATCACCCAGAAACTGTTTGCCTTGTAGTACAAGTGTGTCACCTACCACAATAGGCTGATTGGGAGCAGGAAACTTGTCCCCTGGCTTCTGTGAGAGCAGTTGCTCAATTGTAGGGTTACGGAAGGGCATCACGGTAATCAATGGCTTCTTGACAGGCAATGCTCGTTGTGGTGTGTCTTCGCTCTCAATCATCACCACCGTTGCGATATACACGATTGAAAGAGCATAAGGCGTCTGTATCAGAATGGACCAGAGCTTAGATAGCTCCTCTAAGGAGAGCGGAAGAGGCGTAAACTTGACTAACTCAGGGTCCTGGTCAAGTCCCACGCCGGTCAGAAAATTCAGGTCGTTGATCTTTTGTGCTATGCGTGTACGCGGTAGTTGTGGCACTGCATGTAAGGTGCGTACAACGCTGCCTAAGAGCTGTTGTGGTACGAACTTCCCTTCATCTCCATAAAAGGAGAACAGGTAATGGAGATCAAGGGCCACTTTGGGACGCTGCACTAATGAGCCATCGCTACTGCGTGTAGGCAGGTCTACATTGCGAAAGGCACTGTTCGTTGTCACCTGATATAAAAAGATATTGACATTGGCCTGGCTGTTATTGTTCCCAGCGATGTCCGGGCGTACCGTGCTCACACCGGCCCCTGGCACATCCACCTCTACAGTATCCTGTATCAGTTGGCTCAGTGTCGCGGTCACTGTGGCAATGGCGAGGAAATTGCTCATCAGCGTTCTCCTTTTGCCCGTTGGCGTAGATAATCATCCAGGCTCATCACGGGTGATGCTACTTGCTGTCGTTGCGGCTGGGTACTTTGTGCAGGCGTTGTTGTCGCCCGTACCTCAATGCGCCCTATCGTGACCTGTATTGTAGGCGTAACTTGTGCTTCCTCCATTCTGTGTATATGCTGGTCATAGGGTTCGAACTGCCTGCTAGCAGCATAGATACTGCCGCTTGCTCCATTGTCAACAGTTTCTTGTCGCTCCTGTATGGTATGCGTGCCAGGTGCCAGTGCTTCTCTCTTGTCACTAGTTTGGATAGGTTCTGCCGTGGCTAGATACCGCTCACTCTGTTTGGATTGAGATGGAGCATGGACCTCTACTTCCTGGTGCTGTTCAATTGCTTGTAGTACATTTTGCGCACTGATATAGGCTGTTGTCTGCGTGTTATTGTGTACATTTTGTGTCGTCGTGTGTGTGTGCTGTTCTGTGATAGCGGCATGAGTTTGCGCGGCGCGTTGTAGCTCCGGATAGGGCTGTAGCATAGTCTGTGTTTCTTTTTCTAGCATGAGTGGAGCATGCATTGGTAAAGGCTTCGTGCCTGCTTGCGCTGATTTTGTGGCAATGTCATGTGGAGAGATAGATGATTGTGCATGCGGCGCTTCAGCTAGAGAAGCAGATAATTGAGTATGCTGCATTGTAGGCAGAGATGTAGTGGGCAGTGTACTCCGCACCTCTTGCGTCTCATCAGCCAGCATTTCGAGTATACTGTCCTCGACCTGCTGTGGTTCAGGTGCGTATAGTGGGGCAAGCATAGGTTGTATAGTCGCAGCGAGACCAAGGGCTCGTTCTGCAAGTCTGCTGAAAAAGTCTGTCATAAGTCAGGACACCATCTCCAGATAAAATTGTCGCCTTGTACGACTGAGCGCGAGAATATCGCTCTCACTCCAACCATAAGCCTGGGCTAAGGTATGGACCTCGCGCAATAAGCGTTTCGTGTGCGCCTGTATCTCGGACCAGAGAAACGCGACGACATCAAACACAGCAGACCAATGCTGCCCACATCTTGGACAACTCAGGTCGATCAGTACCTCGGCCTGCGGGTCGCTGCCAAGAAGCTTCTCTCCAAGGATATGTATGACGCTATCTGGCAATGCTGTCGCCTGAACAGCGTTGCTCGCGCACGTTGCTTGTAGAATGCAGCGTTGTAGCAAGAGCACTCGCGCCGCTTCTACATTGCTACTTGCGGCGATTATTAGGAGATCAACGCTGGTTGGCAAGCGTACTAGTAGCTCATAGTCTTCAATGCGATGGTGGTATGTCTGCCCTACGCTTTCTGAGGGAGCGGTACCCACCCACACAGTGTCGATGTCAAAACTGAGCTCCAATCGTTCTTGGCAGAAGTGGCACTCGGCGAACCCGACAAACTGCGAGCCGAAAGTACGTTCGTGCAACAGGAGTAAATACCCATCACGTTGCCCGATGCTCAGGTTGAGCAGATCGCCGCGTGCCACTCCTGGCAGAGCTGCCGCAAGCAGTGTTAGAGCACGCTCTAACGGATGCTGTCGCAGCCCTTTCTCCCAGGTAGCAATAATCTCCTGATCAGTTAAACAACGCATAGCTATTCACGCTATTGTGCTAAGGTTGGTTCACTTGGTTCCGGTACTTCGAGGTCGCGCTCCCAACCCTCGTTCTCCAGCTTGATATGCTGGATAGCGACGGCATTAGCATTGGCATCGAGATCTGGTAGAGCCTGATACTCGGAGACCCAACAGCGATAGACCTTGTAGGCAATAGCAACCTGACCGGCTTCGTTGTACACCTCAATAATGATGTCCTTGCGGAAATCCTTGAGCGAGTTTTCTTGTCCCAGGTTGTTTTGAAAGTGCCAGACTTTTGAGGCCCAGTCCTCAAACTCGGTGTCGTGTGTCACACCGCGCTCAAGCGTGATCGCATCATACTCGGTGCGACCGGGGGACTTGCGGCTGCTACTCGGATCACCACCATCACGGTGTTTGACCACCTCAGTAGTGCGCTTCAACATACCCACCTTGCTGACGCCAGCAACATACTTGCCGTCCCACTTGACGCGGAACTTAAAGTTCTTGTATGGGTCAAAGCGTTGTGCGTTAACAGTAAACTGTGCCATAAAAAAGCCCCCTTAGACCAGTATCTGACCAGCGATCTGCTGGAGCGAGATGATGACAAATTCCGCAGGTTTGAGCGGTGCGAAGCCAACAACGATATTCACAATGCCCAGGTCAATATCATTCTGTGTCGTCGTCTCCTTGTCGCATTTGACAAAGTAAGCATCACGTGGCGTCTGACCTTGGAACGCACCCTTAACGAATAAGTTATGCATAAACGCGCCCACATTCAAGCGAATCTGTGCCCACAGGGGCTCAGCGTTCGGCTCAAACACCACCCACTGCAACCCACGATAAAGACTCTCCTCAATATAAAGGGCAGTGCGCCGCACCGGAATATATTTCCACTCTGAGGCAAGTCGATCATCACCCTGCAAGGTACGAGCACCCCAGGCGACAGTACCAGAGGCAGGGAAGGTACGCAAACAGTTGATTGCAAGTGGGTTGAGCCGTCCATTTTCATTATCAGTCAAGGGAACGCTCACGCCGGCGATGCCCACAATGCTTGCCTCAAGCCCAGCTGGAGCCTTCCAGACACCGCGCTGTGTATCGGTACGGGCGAAGATGCCCGCCATTGCGCCAGATGGAGTAAATGTTTCTATACGACCATCATTGAGAACATCCGCTTTTTGGATGCGTGGGAAGTGCAACACAACGTTCTTCGCGAGGCTGCTACCTCCAATAGCAGAGATGATATTGGGCAAACCCGCGATGGCTGTAGCTGGACTTGTCCAATCGCTAGGTGCATCAATGAGTAACATAGCGCGTCGACGCTGACAATATTCTGCTAGTGGCGAGAGGAGTGCCGCAGTAGTATCAATATCTCCACCATCGTTATCAAGGTTTTTATACGGTGGCACACAAAGAATATTGAACAAATCAACCTTTTCTAGTTGGAAGACGCCTTCCTTATTCACTTCACCGTCTGTGGGTAGGAACGTTGAGACTTTGAGTGGAAGTGGGGGGCCACCGGTCGCTGCTGTGTGGCCTGAAGGAGTGTTGAGCGTTGTCACTGCATTGTTGACAGCCGTTTGTGCTGTGTTAACGGCTGTCTGTGCAGCAGTAATAGCGGCAGGGTCCTGTGGGCTCGCTTGCTGTGCTGCTGTGAGCGCATCTTGTGCCGTTTTGAGATTTGTCTGCGCGGTCACGACAGGAGCCAGGGCAGTAGTGAACGCTGTTGCAATGTCCGAAGAGGGAAGTGGGTTGCTATCGTCCCAGCGCAGAAGCTGAGATTGTGCTTTGAGTACTTTGTCGATGCGTCTTGGACCATCGATGGTTAAGGTACGAAATTGCTCTGTACGTACGACAATCCCTTTCACCTTTTCCTGAATCAGGAGATTGAAGGCATTAGCGGGAGCATCAGAGGCAACATTGTTATCAATGGTCAATTTTAGATTGTTGCCCCACACGCCAGGGGAAGCCGCTTGTACATGAAGACCCGCTATTGTTTGCTTCCAAGTTGCTGCAATCTTCGTGTTATCATCCTTTGTATCATTGAAGAGACGCACAATCACTGCCTGACTTCCACCATTCAGATAGAAGTCTTGGACCGCATAGCTCATCGGGTGAAGGACATCTAGCCCCCCAAAATTGCGCTCAAAATCGGCATAGCTGGTGATAATGGTAGGCTCATCTACTGCACCACGAGGCGCACTCCCGATAAACGCGGTGATTGAGGTGGCAACGCCTGTAATAGTGCGCACGCCACTGGGGATTTCCTGTACATAGACGCCAGGATAAGTTGGATTGACTGGCATGAGAGATGTCCTCCGTTCAAAACGTCAATCTCCGTTGTCGCTTTTTAATACACAATCTTTGATGAAGGCTCGCAGGTTCGATCCCCCTTGCACGTAGGCTTCTCGGCCACTGGGCATGTGACGTATCAAGCAGCGCTCTACCGCTGTATCCTTATCTCGTGAAATACGCAGAAGAAAGCTGCCGTCGCTCAACTGTACTTCTTCACTTGTATCAACTCGCACCACCTTCAACTGCGTCGTGTTCGTCAGTGGATCATGCCAGAACCAGACAATGATGGAGAATGTGTCACTGCTGCTCATTGCCTGGTTGCCCGGATGTTGTGGTAGAGCATTTGAACAAGAGGTACCATTTCCGTGCCTTTCCGTGTTTCGCGGATACCTACACCTTCTCAGTGGAGCTTAGCATAAGAGGCTCTATTTCCGCTCTATTTCCGCTCTATTTTCTTTTCACTCACCAGGAAATTTCTCGCCAGGGGAAAGATCAGCGGAGTTCAGGATGGCCTGTAATACACTCATCGTTTCAGGCATAGGTGCTACACCTAATTCTTTGGACAGGATGCGTTCGCAGCGATAATATTGTTGTAGTGTCTCAGACCGCCGCCCCTGGGCTACGTATATACTCATGAGTTGCCGGTGTGCCGCCTCGTCACAGCGATCCTCCCTGAGAATAGCGTTGGTCCACTTCACGGCATCCTCATACTGCCGCATCTCCTGATAGTATTCGGCAAGTGTACGACACATGGCACAATAGATGTCTTTCAGGTATTCCCGCCGCGTGAACGACCAATCGGCATACATATCCTCGACTAAAAATGATCCGCTACACAAGTTGCAGGCTCTTTCATAGAGTGCCATTGATTCACTTCCGCTGGCCTGTCGACCAGCTTGCCACAAGAACAGAAACTCTTCTACATCAGTTTGGACCGCCACTGATGAATTAAACTGGTAGAACCCATCTTTATAGAGAATATATCCTTCACCCGGCCTGCAGTGGCAATCACCATTGAGCGAACGGCGCGCTGAGCTGACTGCTACCTGTAACTTGCGGCGGGCTATTTCTGGCGTATCTTGAGGCCACAATGCATCCATAAGCCTATCCACAGATGCACGATATCCTACCTGTGCTACCAGGTAGCGTATAATTGCTTGTCCACTGCGACTATGACAAAGCATGATTGGTTGATCAAACCGCTTGACCTCAAAGTGCCCAAAGCAGGTAATGTACAGGTTAGGGAGAGAGTCACCCGCATTATGGAGAAATTCTGGCGTTGAGGGCTTAGCAATGCTGAAATTCGAGTGTTTATGATCATCTGATAATAGATGGAGATGCGCTTGTGGCTGTTGTAACTGATTATTAGGGAGTTGAGACGGCTGAGGCTGTAGATGAGATTGTGCTACTTGATTGGCCATCTCACCCAAAGCTGGTAGCAGCTTTTCAATAGCAACCAAACAGGTTTGGCGTTCACTATCGGCCTCAGCAAAGCGTTTACTCGCTGCATGAAGCGATAGCTGCGCTTGCCAGTAACTGGTGTGACTTTGTAAAAATGCATCGATCTCGACGGCCAGGTGCATCTGATCAGGGGTAAGTCGTTGGCGAGCTAACACAAAAAAGGCTGCTCCTTCGACATAGGATCCCTGACGAGTACAGTCTATCCCTCGCTCAAGCAAGTAGGCGAGGGAGAAAGACTCTGAAGCAACCCTGAGGGTCACTTGATTAGATGAAAGTGATGATTCCAAACATCTCTCCAAGATAACTGTTAAGCTTGGAAGTTGGTTACAGTGCCATCATTAAATACGCTCAAAAAATATCTAGTCAGCCTGATACATCAATGTGTTCCTTGGGATGTATAATAAGCAAAGGCTACATATCAGCCATCACATCAAAAACGTTCTCACAGCTATTTTTTGGAGGATGAGATAGTACGTTGATCTCGTTAGCCAATTTACTATTTTACATTCAATTGATGATTCTCTAATGCCTCCACAATAATAACATATCTACCGCCACTTTCAGCGTTTTTAATACCCACTTTTTGCGTGACAATTGAGATACACCTGTTACTGTTGGGGTAGCACCTTGGGGAAATAGGACGTTGCCCTTCCATCCGCCTATAAGAAATGGTCTTGTTTCTGCTGCAATCGAAGCTGCTGCATCCCCGGGTGTCACCCTTGCTACTTCCCCGGTTGTCACCCTGAGCGCAGCGAAGGGTCTGTCTCGATCGGCAGAACGGTCCGCTGGGTGTCACCCTTGCTGCATCCCCGGTTGTCACCCTGAGCGCAGCGAAGGGTCTGTCTCGCTTGGCGCACGAGATGCTTCGCTAGAGTTTACACTGAGCGAAGCGAATGTGCTCAGCATGACAGGACGGCGCTCAGCATGACCATGCAAGTAGGACCGTGCTGCCGCGCTCTCGCATCGCACTAGGACACTGAGGCGGAAACAGGTCCATGATCATCGCTCCTGGGGTACGCCCAACTTGGCTGGTGCTTATCAGGGGTTTATTCAGCCTCAATGTACTAGCCTATGGGGAGCCCCTTGCCACCTATGGGGACGATCTCGATGCGCTCGCCGCCGGCGATCAACGGCCTTCCGCGCTTGATAGTCTCTTTGATGCCATCTAATGTGAGGGAAGCCTGGTGGGCCTCCGCGCTACTCCAGACCTCGGTTACCCAGATGACTTCAGGCTCTGTGGGCGAGACGTTTACCACATAGAGTTCGCAGCCCGAGACGTGCTGCATCAAGGCTGCCGCGTCTAGGAGTACTGCGACCAGGGCATCACGTTGGCCCGGGTGGGTAGTGATCTTGCCATACAATCCGAATCTGCTCATAATAATATATGCACCTCTGGGTGAGAATAAGGCGTTGTGCAGTCCCCAGGATGATTCACAACCCTTTCTCCGCCTCGCAAAAAGAAAGATAGAGAGAGACAAAAAAAACGTCCAGGAGCCAGAATGACCACCAGCTACTGCATCAACACCAACAAACATCAACATAAGCTCCGCAACTCCAAAAAAATAGCGCGCGATTTGCTCGCTAATTCCCCAAAATACCGAGCGTACCTGAAACGGTGTTACTCACCTCACCACAAAATACAACCTGATCGCCAGCTGATCATTCCAATACAACTCCACCGTCCCCTCGGCAGGTTGCGTGTACTTCTGTGTCGTATACCCCGTAATAGCGCTTGTCGCCACCTGGATGGGCGTGGGAGACTGGTAGAACGTACCATTGGTATACCATTTGATGGTCATGACTCCAGGTTTCTTTGGACGCTGCACACTGTACGTCAGGTAGATGGTCTGATTGACCTGGAAGACATTGGCTGGCTGGGCCGAGGCGTGCGAGACGGGGTCAATGCGCGCGTTGGTTGAGGCCGAGTTGATGATAGTATACGCTGACCCAAAGTCAGGATTTGATTTAGGATCCGCCAGCATAGGCGTTTCTTTCGGTTTGACGCTTGGAGGAGGGACAAAGCCGTAGAACTGGCCTAACGCTGCCAACTTGCCACTGGTATTCAAATAGTAGCCTACCCCGCTACACAGTAGCCCGGCAACGATCAACAGGCTCAATAATCCACTTATTACGCGGTAGCGTGGGATGATTGCGCGCGGCTTGGTATACATGGGTGGAACATACACCATCCCGTCTTCTCCGTCGCCAGGAATGGCAGGTGCAGGTACCAGACCTCCCATTTGCTGCAAAGGAACCTGTACCATTGCGTTTCCGCCCATCATCTGGCTTGTCTGCATGTTCATAAAAGGTTGCTGGGGCTGGTATGGGACAGGCAACAGGGATTTTGGCTGCTGCTGTTGCTCAGGTTGTGGCGGTGTTTGAGGTGTTTGAGGTGTTTGTGGCAGATAATATGGTGGTTGGTTGCTCGACTGTAAATTGCTCGGAGCTGCCGCATTACTTCCCCACTGAGCTGCCGGCGGAGCGGCTGCTATAAAGTTACTAAGTAAGGGCGAAGGCGCGCCACAATGGGGGCAGGGTGCTTCATTGTCTAACCTTGCTGAATTACAGAATGTACAGAGCATCGTTGTTCATCCACCTTTGTGCGATAACAGCTAACAGATACCGGTGTATTTTTATTCATATATGTCACGGTAACACTGGCATCCCTTCATGGTCAAATATGCTGCCCGGCCATAGGGTAAAATGGCTATGCTCAATGAATACAAACGTGCATTATCGTGTGCCTTTGTGCGATTAACTCACCAGGCGTGCGCAATAATAACTTTTCACAAAATCATCTGGCCAACCGCCGAATCCATATGAACTGGCAGAAACAGAGCCCTTTGGTTTACAATACAACATAGTTTCTAGGACACGCCAAAACAGTGTAGAGGAGCAACAACACATGTGTTATGACGACAATGCTCGCCCACCGCTGCCACCGGGCACGGCTGGGGAAGCCCATGGAGAAGACATCATACTTGAGGCGGCGGACGGAAACCGTTTTGCTGCATACGTGGCCCGGCCTGGCACGCCGGGAGGAGCACAGGTTATCATATTTCCCGATGTGCGAGGACTGCATCAATTCTACAAGGAACTGGCATTGCGCTTCGCCGAGGTCGGTATCACCGCGCTGGTGCTAGACTATTTTGGTCGCACCGCCGGTATCGGCTCGCGCGATGACACCTTTGATTTTATGCCGCATGTACAACAGATACAGTTGGAGACATTGTTTGCAGATGTCGCATCCGCTGGCGCATATCTGCGGACAGGCGAAGGCGCAACTAGAGCCACCTTCACTATTGGCTTCTGTATGGGTGGCATGCTCTCATTTGTCAGCGGCACACAAGATTTCGGATGGGCTGGTGTCATGGGCTTTTATGCCGGGATGAGCAGGAATTTCAGCGGCCGGGGAACGTTGCTAGAACAGGCTGATCGAATAAAATATCCCGTACTCGGCCTATTTGGTGGAGCTGACCAGGCCATCCCTACCGAAAATGTGCACCGCTTTGAAGAGCAACTGGTGAAAGCAGGCGTTGAAAACGAGATCGTCATCTATCCTGGCGCTCCCCATAGTTTCTTTGATCGACGCGCCATGGACTATGCCGCTGCTTCCGCTGACGCCTGGCAGCGCGTCCTGGCTTTTATCGCAGCTCACACCTAAAATACCAGGGCCAACAAGCTCGAATAGCAATGTAGGGGCGACCCAAGGGTCGCCCATAGGCTTTTGTTATGCCAGAAACGCAAGAACAATGGTACAACAGGCAGGCAATTGAGCAGCTTGCCCAACATATTCCTTTTGAACGGGACGCGGCCAGTAAATCCGAGCAGATAGAAATGTTGCGCGGCCTCGTAATCCAACATGGACGCTCGATGGACCCCGAGATGTTTGGCTTCGAGGCCCGCAACGAGCTTATACGCCTTGGCCTATGGAACCGTATTGGACCAGAAGAGCACGCCTGAGGGTTATTCCAACTTCCTGAACAATCTCGTGAAGCCCGTCCATAGTAGGGGCGATCCCTTGTGGTCGCCCTTTGGCTTGTGGTCGCCCTTTTAGCTTCAGCGTTCATCCCCCATTTTGTGCTATGATAACCATAAAGAGATTCGTTCTCGTCCACAGTAGGGGCGACCCTTGGGTCGCCCAAGGATGGGTGGTGGCGGTCGCCCTCATTGAGAATCTCAAATTTGTATGAATAGAAAAGGGAGGCAAAGATGCTCAGAGATACACTGTTGTATCTGGCTCAAAATGACAGCTTACGTAACTTCGTTATCACCAACCGGGCCACGCGGGGCGTTTCTCGCCGCTTTGTCGCGGGTGAAGTACTGGACGAGGCCGTAGAGGTCACACGGGTACTCAATAAGAGAGGCATGCATGTCGCGCTTGATCACCTTGGCGAAAACGTCACCGATGCAAAGGAAGCCAGAGCGGCCACACAGGATTTCATCACGGCGCTTGACACCATTAAACAGACTGGTATCGACGCAAATATTTCCATCAAGCTCACTGCGCTGGGGCTGGATATTTCACAGCCACTCTGTGAAGAGAATGTGCACCGCCTCCTTGAGCACGCCCATAAATACTCGATCTTCGTGCGCATTGATATGGAGGCTTCGGCCTACACGGAGCAGACGCTTGATATTGTGCTGCGCATGCATCAACAATTCGAGCATGTAGGCACGGTAATCCAGTCCTGTTTGTATCGCAGCAAAAAGGATGTCGAGCAACTCATTGCACAGGGCGTGCGCGTGAGGCTGGTGAAAGGCGCGTATAAAGAGCCGAAAACCATTGCCATGCAAGAAAAGAGCGATGTCGATCTTAACTATGTGCAATTGATGATGATGCTGCTCTCACGCGGGAATTATCCCGGAATAGCCACTCAAGACGAAGCTATTATTAACGCGACCTGCAAATATGCGCGCGATCATGGTATCAGCAAGGAAGCTTTCGAGTTTCAAATGCTGTATGGTATTCGCCGTGACCTGCAAGAAAAACTGGTGGCGCAAGGCTACAATATGCGTATCTATGTTCCGTACGGCTCGCAATGGTACCCCTATCTCATGCGGCGCATGGCGGAACGGCCAGCAAACCTGGTGTTTGTGATGAGTAACGCGCTGCGCTAAAGAAAAACTCTGTAGAAAAACTCTGTAAGGAATACGTCATGACAACGACCTCACCATGCCTTGCTGTTACAGTAGGTGTAGCAGATATTCGTCGCTACTCGGACCCGAACTCAGAATTAGTCACCCAGGCATTAATGAATGCGCCTGCGACGGCTGGTGAAGTTGCCGGTGAGTGGACTCACGTCGTTCTCTCGGATTACGAAGGCTGGATCCGCACGGACCAATTGGCCAAACCGGTCGGTAGGGAATATCACGAGGCGGGCGAGATTGGTGGAACTCAGTTAACGGCTGTCATCAACAAGCCGTATAGCCTTCTCTTTTCCCAGCCTGGGGAGCGCGACGTGCTTGGGACAGTCTACCTCTCGTCAGCCCTTCTCGTGCTAAGCACAACGGGCGCAAAGCATGTGCAGGTATCATTGCCTGATGGGCGAACCGGCTGGCTCAGGTGTGACGATATTGTTCTACGCCAGGCAGAGGACGTGTATCCACGTATGCCAGTCGCAGCGATTACAGAGAATGCTCGCGCCTTTCTTGGGAGACCCTATCTCTGGGGAGGAACAAGCTGGGAAGGGATAGATTGCAGCGGCTTCGTGCAGCTTTGCTATCGCATGGGAGGCTATATCATTCCGCGGGATGCCGACCAACAACATGATTTTTTGCGTTGTCGTATCGAACGGGCGGACATGCGAGAGGGCGACCTGGTCTTTTTCGGCAGCCAGGCCATAACGCATGTCGCCATGGCGCTCAACTATAAAGAGTATATTCATGCCGAGGGGCAGAATTACAACTACGTGGTCATCAATAGTTTTGACCCCGCTGACGCCCATTATTACCCGCGTTTAGACGAAATTGTATGGGCAATGAAACGAGTGGCTGTATAGTTGCAAGCAAGCATAGAGCATGCACTCGCGGCGCTGGGTGGACACACCGCCTGCGCGGTGATGTGCATAAGCGAAGGTGTGCCACAAAAGGAGAAAGCGTGCCCATCCTACCATATAAAGGCATAATGCCTACTATTGCCGAAGATGTCTTTATCGCCCCTGGGGCATTGGTCATTGGCAATGTCACCATAGATCAAGGGGCGAGTATCTGGTATAACACCGTCATACGTGGGGATACAGGGCCTATCGTCATTGGCCGTGGGACGAACATCCAGGATAATTGTACGCTCCATGTCGATGCCGACGCTCCCCTGACCATCGGTGAAGAGTGTACTATCGGACACGGCGCGGTGGTTCACGGCGCAACCCTGGGCGACCGCGTCCTGGTCGCGATGAATGCCGCGGTGCTATCTCACGCGCGAATTGGCTCACATACGATCATTGGAGCCTGTTCACTCGTTGGGGAACATAAAAGTATTCCCGGGGGCGTGCTTGCGGTGGGGGTGCCAGCGAAAGTGAAACGTGACCTGACGGATGTGGAACAAAACCATTTATTGACGATGGCGGCAGGTTATTGCCAACGGGCTATTGAGCATAGAGAATCGCTAAGAGAAGCTCCCAAAGAGCGACCACAAGGGATCACCCCTACCAAGGACGAATTGGCTTGAGCTGCGGTTTCGTATCATTGTAGGGGCGATCCCTTGTGGTCGTCCTGTTCGCTTATTTGTTCTACCGACGTGATGTTCACGACTTCTGTGGGATGATTAACAATTTCAACGATCGCATCGATGAGGCGATCCTGGGTGTGCTCCCCCTTCTCCTTCTGTTCTTCAGACTGAAGGAAGTAGCCGCCTGGGTCCTGGTGCGTAACAGGGCCTGCATCAATCATAGTGATTTTACCTTCAGCCTTTGCCTTATTCCAGGGTGACTGAGGAAGTATGGACCAGCGACCGGCATAGAGGATCTGCCCTAGACTTTGTACGGGATCCTTCTGACCATGGAAATGATACAGGTGACGGACGTTTACAAAGCCTGGATCATCCGCCATGACGCCGCCCAGGGAAATGATCAGAATCGGCGCTTTGAGTACGGGGCCGAGGTAGGTTGCCGCACCCACCGAGACTTGCCCCCCTCCACTATAGCCAATCAGCGTCACAGGTATGCCGCTACCAACCCGGTAACCTTTGCGACGCAGGCCATCGAGGATTACCCCGCATGTTCCGAAGTTGTAGATCGGGCCGTAGCGCCTGTCGGCGGAGACAGCAACCTGAAAGACGTTGCGCAGCATGACGAGATTGGCCAACATTTGCTTATTCTTCAGTTTGAGGTCTTTGATCCGCTGCCACAAGGACTTAAACGCCCGGTGCCCGGTCAGCCCGTTGTTATTCATGGAGTAGGGAAATACATCTCTGACCACAGCCGTGCCGGGAACGCGCGCCTCCACTTTGTCCAGGAAGGCGATCTCATAGTTTTCAAGAAAATCCCCGGAGATTGCGCCAATGCCCGAGAGATAGACAACATAGTGGTTGAATTCGGGTTCGGTGTTTCCCGGTGTCTCCTGCGGCGGCTCAACCTCCGGTAGCTCGGGCTTGCTTTCTTCAGACCAGCCTGCCCACCACCCCATTGACTCAAAGGGAGATAACACACCTACCGCCAGAATGATGATAAGTCCAATACCCAACAACTGGAAGATGAGGGGAATGATCATGATTTCCCTCCTTTTGGATTCTCAACTATTTGCTCGGTGATTTTTTCCACAAGGTCTTTTACCTCTACTGTCGAGGAAACACCAGCCGTGGCGCGCCTGATCCAGTGCTCCAAGGCGATAAAGGGCCTGCCAAGGGTATATTTGAGCACGAGCAGGAAGACAAAACCAAAGATGGCACACACCAGCGCCTGCCAGATGTTGAGGCTCATAGTCGCTTCCAGTGCTACCAGTACTGCCAGGAAACTCCAGACGCTGAGCAGGCGATTGATAAATGTCCCCATATAAGGGAGCAAGGTCAAAAAGCTAAACAACAATGGGGCATAGGACAGGGCAACTGATTTCATCACGCCAGTGAACGGTTCATGGGTATGATATACGAGCGTGGCAATGCCCCAGATCGTTGCTCCCCAGATAAAAGCACTTACAATAAAGAGGATACCGTTTAAAAGCAGGCTCAGGACAAAGCGACCGGGTTTGACTCGATTGGCGAGTAGCACCACGCTCTGCCCAAGCGCCTCAGACACCCCTGCCAGGAAGAGTATTGTTGCGGCCAGGAGGCCGGTTCCTGAAGTATCCATAGCCGTAAAGGCGGCTGGGTCTAACCTCATCGCGCCCGTTGCCAGCGACCAGAGGGTCTGGAAGAAATGGAAAAAGCTTGACGTGTCAATTGTATACATGGCAGAACCTCTCAAACAGCCGATCTAAGCAGGTATAACGATGTATTCAGTATCTTCGCCTACAAAAATAGAGCATTGAAAAAATCCGTACTTCCTGCTTGATCGAGACCGAGACCTAGCGCGTGATCAAGTCCAGGAGGATCGGATAGACCAGGTCTGTTTGCTGTTGGACCTGTTGTGGATCAATAATATCATGAATCAGTTTCTTGTCCGCGCTGAATTCGTACTCCTCTATCTGGTCATAACCATTTGCTCGCCAGAAGTTCACCAGTTCGCGGTTGATCTTGCTATTGACAGCGGTATCAGCCGCGTTGGAAACCATAAGTATAGACTGAGCGGCCGGTTTCTCCTGTTTCGCGGATTTCAGAATCGATTTCCCAAAGCGCATCACTACTCCAAAGCTTCGCGAAGAAAACCCCAGGTAGCTGTGCCGGGGGCCGTCGGAGAAGGGAGAGAAGTGCTGTGTGCCGATATTTGGTAGAATGCGAAAGAGCATGATAGCGAAGCTGGACAACCTATCTGCTCCCAGGTTCGTGAAACCTATTGATGGAGCGATGACGACTGCCTTATCGATTTCGGAGCGATGCTGGGCTGCCCACGCCGTCATGACGCCTCCCACCGAGAGGCCCAGGAAGGTGATGTGGTCGCCGAGTCCGCACGCGATATCAACCAATGTGTTGCTACAATCCCGTAGCTCTTCCGCGGTAAGGTATTTTAGCTCGTCCGTCATGCGGTCAGCCAGGCCATTGCGGGGCATACGTGGAATGAGGACATTATATCCCCGCTCAAAGAACAGAGGGGCGAATTCGGCGAATTGTTCCGGGCAGTTGGTAATCCCATGCACCAGCACGATGACATTCTCCGTCTTTGCGCCATGCGTCATGATTTTTGAGCGACAGACCGGATTGATTGTATCATCCTCTGCGGCCTGCACTTCGGCGTAGCGGGCAATTGCCGAATCATAATCTAGAGCCTGGTTGTCGGTGTGTTCCGCCAGGATACCGATTGAGGATTGTATCCTCATCTTCGTGGCTATGACTGCTGCTACCAGGAGCGCTCCGCTTCCAATTGCGGCAAGCGCTGCGATGCGTGAAGCAGTGCGTTTATTCATCTCATTTCCCTCCTGTTCTACCTATGGGTAAAGTATATGATGCAATTGTCGAGCGCACATCACCCGATTGAGTGATTCGATTGTTCACCTCTTGAGTGATGCGCGCTTCTAGAGAAATTGAAAGAGGTTCATTCATCGGATATCTACCTCTCCTTCTATGGAGCATCCTCTATGATGAGGCTTCCACGTTCACCGTGAAAAGAGCCTCCACTGGTGCATCGCCTGGTCGCTGAATACTCAACTTGATATACCAGGCGCCAGGCATAGAAAAGGTGCTATGCTCATCAAACACGGCGATATACGTCGGGTTGCCTCGTTTGATAGTGGCGTTCGCTGTTCCCATATTCATCAATACCATATTGATACTTATATTTATACCTGCGTCGGTGACAAGACTGCCAGTGGTGCGATCCTTCATCGACACAATGACGGTATTGGCATAATGGGTTTCCCCAGGGAGTACCTGCAAAGTAATAGCCAGATTCCCCACCACTTGCGTTTGGATATTGTGGGCCGTTGGACCGGTAGTTGTGGTCGTGCTATTCGTGCTTTGAGTATAATTGATGGCGGGAAAGACGATCGGTGGTGCGAAGAATGACAGCAAAGCTGCACAGAGGAGTACTCCAGTTCCCAACCAGGTTTGAACAGTAAATGCCCGTTTCAGGTTTCGCGCTATGTGTTCAAGGGCGGTTTGACGTGTCCGCCTGGCTGGTAGCTCCGCATTTACTACGTGCAGCAGAATTGTCTGTCTTGTAAGTTTCGGGTGTAGGATAAACAATGCATAGGAGCTGAGCAAAATCATTGCCACAACAAGTATCACCTCGACCAACAATGTTCGCCCATATGGTTCTGTGATCAATTGTTGAGGGCTACCCAGGCTCGTCTCTATCAAATAGAGTCCACTGACAAGGAATACGCCCAGCGATCCTAGCATCAATGGATAAAAGCGTCGCAGGAGGAGCGTCAGTATCTGGCTGTTGCGATCGGGTTCGACAGCTGGCAGCAGCGGTAATAGTGCGTAACCCAGGTAGGCTAATCCACCAAGCCAGATACATCGCGCGACCAGGTGCAGCCAATCCAGGACAAACGTACTGATAGGTGCCTGGGATAACGCTACGGCATCCCCGCTAAGCGCAAAAGTCAGTAGTATGAGCCCCGCCAACAACAGCCAGAAAATAGTATAGACCTTTTTTGAGGTAGAGGCGGGAGCTGTGTTCTCGTGGGCAAGCGCTTCTTTTTTTTGAAAACCAATGTCCTGGGTGACGCGCTGCCGTAACTGACCAAAACTGTTGCCTGTTAAGTTTGCCGGTTTTGTTCTTCTCCTTTTGACTCGAGAACGACTGGTCCACCAGAGGAAGGCGAGTGCGATCAGAACAAGGACGAAGCGCAGCAGCCAGAGGTAACCATAGCTTGTTTCAAAGAGTATGCGACCGAGGATGGAAAGATCTATAGCACCGCCATTCAATCCCTGTGTCAATTGCGTATCGCGGAGTAGAAGGGTGATAAGCTCGCCGACGAGGAGCGCGCTTAAGCAAAGCCATTGCAACGGTTGAGAGCGTTTTCTTGTCTCAATAAGCAGCGTTGCTATACGTTCATCACCAACGAGAACAAGGCCCTCGATGACAAGCATGCCGACCCAGAAAGTTACTGCCATCAAAACCAGCCATTCCCAGGCTACCGCAAGGATGCCAATAGCATTGAGTTGTGGCAGTTTGTTACTGGTACTCGGCCCTAGAATAACCTCTCCAGGCAATCCTGCACTGGACTGCCCGACATTAAAGCCGATGACGCCCTGTGTAGTGTGTCCATCGCTATTCGCTAATGCTGTCCAACGTACCGTGTAACTGCCCTGCGGCAGTTGGCTGGGCGTGTTGAGAGGCGTATCCAGCTCGCGAGCTTCTTGTCCGGAGATAAAACTGTGGCTTGCATCCACCATGTGTTCATCGGGCGTAAATATATATGCAATACTGGCGGGACCGATAGCAGTGTTAAAAAAGATGCGCACGACTTTTGGCACCGTGCTCACTGTTGATCCATCAACCGGATCAGACCCGACCACAAAGGCATGTGCCTGTGCCACAGATGCAGGGGAGTTCGTGTCTATCCAGGCATAGAACAAAAAGGCACATAGACTCAGTGCTAAGAGCACGAGCCTGGAATAGAGATGCCCCTTGTCGATGCTCCAGTATGCTAATCGTTTCTGTCGCATTGCGCTCCCTTCAAGATTCACTCTGTGGAGATTGTACCTTAGTTAGCCCTTACCCGCAATATTTGTTTTTGTCGAGAGCCATTGATATAATTAGAGCTATGAAAAAGCAACTTTGGTGGCATTCCTTGCTGCGCTTTCTCTTGTGGTCACATGTTTTGGGCGTGGTCGGTTTTTATCTCGTGCTCTGGTTTCGCACCAATCCGAAGAACGGTGGGAAAAGAGAAACAACTGGTAGGGCAGGATCGACCTTCGATGCCACCGAAACAAACAAGGGAAGAACAGTCTCGGTAATTGTGCCCGCCCGTAATGAAGAACATAATATTCGTCGCTGTGTCGAGTCGCTACTAGAACAGGATTATGACGATTACGAGGTGATCGTGGTTGACGACGGATCAACCGATGGTACACCTCTTATTCTTGATGAACTGATGGCGTCTCATCCACATGGTGAACGCCTGTATGTGCTGCGCTTACGTAACGATTTGCCGAAAGGCTGGGCAGGTAAACCTCACGCTATTCACAAAGGTACACAAGAGGCACCTGGTGATTGGCTGCTGTTTACCGATGCCGATACCTGGCACGCCCCTGGCGCATTACAATTTGCTTTGACAAAAGCGCTCAATGAGGGGATTGATCTACTTTCATTAGTTACAGAACAGGAGTTACCCGGTTTTTGGAATAAGGTCATGATGCCGATGGCCTATATCGGTATTACTTTGCAGTATCCCATCAAGCTGGTCAACGATCCTCAAAGCCGGGTAGCGCTAGCGAACGGCCAATACATTCTGCTCCGGCGTGCAGTGTACGATATCCTCGGTGGCTATGCGCGTCCTGACTTGCGTAACACCCTCTTAGACGACCGCGACCTGGCGCGTATCGTCAAAGAAAATGGTTTCCGGCTGCAACTCGCTGATGGACACGGCCTTGTACGCGTTCGCATGTATCGGAGTTTAGAAGAGACCTGGCGCGGCTGGCGCAAGAATGTTTTCCTGGGGAGCCGCGGCGGAATAGCATTTGTGCTGCTGCAATTGATTGGCCTGCCTATAGTAACTATTATCCCATTCTTGTTGCCGCTTATAGGGTGGCTAAAAGGTGGAAGCAGGAGGAAGGGTGATAGCATCTCAACTGGTGAGCTTTACAGTGCAGCCCTATTGGAACTCGGACCTATCCTTGCCTATCGCCGGTGGATAGACAAAGTACTAAATGTGCCGTGGTACTATGCTTTTACTCATCCACTAGCGGGAGCGTTGTTTGAAGGTGTTCTGGCGCAATCGACCTGGCGCGTTTTGATGCGCAAAGGTGTAGATTGGCGCGGTAGGCATTACTATGGCGCCAGAGAAGAGACGGCGAAAGCAATAGGAAGAGATATTATCTCCTGAGAATGAGCACTTTGAAATTGCCCATACCTGCCGGGTCCGTCAGTGCTGCTACGCGCTGGCGCAGGTCATACCATTTTAAGAGGGCAACCTGACCGCGGTCGCTGGCTCGGTCGATGATGGACTCGGAAAAGTCACTTGAACGACGTTGCTCCAGCTCTTCCTGGATACCCAGGCTCTCCAGCCAGAGGCGCTGAGTGGTGAACTTGTGTAAGTGTAACCCCTGGCGCCGTCCTTCATCGATCAGGGCACTAAAATTGACATGGGCCGTTATATCCTGTTCACCCGGTCGTGCCAGTGGTCGCTCGTTCATCTGGTGTTGGAAATAACAGGCAAGCGTGCCGTGCCTCCGGTAGCGGGTATACAATGCCCTGGCCTTGTCGCCATAGTCAATGGTGAGGATATAACCGCGTTGCAGCAGGTGGGCTGTTCGCTGTATCCAACGCATGGCATCGAGATTGATTTCTGCCCGCCATCCATCACCGAACTGAGTCCAGGGGATATGATAGCGATCCAGGTAGTCGGCAACCTCAGCCGTACCGGGCTCTCCCCGCACTTCACACAAGCGCCCGGCCTGTACATCAATGTATATTTCGTAGAGTCGTGATCCGTGCGTTTCTACAATATGGATGGGAAAAGCATCAACCAGTTCATTGGAGAGGACAACAGAAGGGGCTGGCGCCGCACCATTGCTGTTTAAGGAAGTACGCTGGGGAGATCTTGTTGGTTCAGGCAACCGGGCTTCCCTGCTTCCGTTCTTTGCAGGCTCCCGCCCATCCTGTCCAGCGCTTATATCTTCAAGACGGTAATCGAGCGCGGTGTGAAAATCGGGAGTTTGTTGCCTTGCCCATGCTTGTACACCGCGTGCCAGATCCCCCCGTCCTGCTCCTTGCTCTAATACGACGAAAGGTGATGGGCGTTTCAATTTGTCCCACCATTGATGAAGTTGCCGCCCCACGCAGTTGGCAAAAAAGACCGAGGAGACATCGGTACTGGTGTAGAAATCGGCTCCTTCAAAGCCAATTCTTGTCGGCCCGGTCATATAGTAGCCGTATTCGGGTTCATAGAGCGCCATGCGCATATATTCGGCGAAGGTCAAGGGCCCTTCTCGTTGAATGCGTTCAACAATCAATTGTTGCAAAGGTGTGGGTGCCATATCTCTGTCTATCTCAGGCGGCTTTGATAAACGTTTTCCGCTTTTGCAGAAACAAGGTGTATATCTACCGGTAGGGTAAGCAATTGTGGTAGCGTGGTGTTTTAGCACTTCACCGGGTTACTCTTTTGTTACCCTATTTGCTGAAATGTATTATACGCACCCAAAACTCACGACCAGCAAATCGAGCGCCATTTCTGGTGTCATGCGACTGCGTTTGAGAGACGCATCGGTTGCCAGTAGTTGGCGGTAGGCAACCTCCAACTGTGCAGCTGTGAATTTTCCTACCTGGCGTGCTGCCTTATCTGCCACGAAAGGTGCTATACCAAGGGTAGAAGCAATCTGCGGTGAGCGCATCCCTTGCTGTGAAAGTTCTTTGACGAGCAGGAGAGAACGAACCTGGCTGCTAATAGTGCTGATGAGCTTGATGGGCGGTTCTCCATCTGCCAGGAGATCATGCAAAATAGTGAGCGCCTGTTTTTGATTGCGCTGTGCCAGGGCATCGGTCAGGTCGAATATGCGTGCTTCCTGCACCTGTGCAGAAAGTGTGCGCACATCATCAACGGTAATTGTGCCCCCATCGCCAACGTATGTGGCTAATTTATCGAGTTCATTTGCCAGCAAGCGCAACTGGTTGCCGATGAAATTTGCCAGGAGGGTCGCGGCGTCCCCATCGATGGTCACGCCCAGGCTCTTCGCCCGTTTACTGATCCAGCTTTCGAGTGCGCCTCCCCTGGGAAGGGTACTCTGGTTTACTTTGCCGTGTTCACCTGCTGCTTTGAGCAAGGGATTATTGGCATCCAATAATTCATCAACAAGTACAATCAAAACAGATGTATCTGGCATGTGGGGGATATATTCTGCTAATCCTTTTTCAAAGCTGGCCCGAGATTCTGTATTTCCTTTCCCACTCCTCTTCCCTTTCTTCGCCTTGCCGCCTGTACCTGTACCACTATCTCCCGTCCCACTCTCATCTCCTGGGGCAGGAGTAGCGCTTTCTCCACGCCGCTTCTTGGGTAATCCTTCAACCACGACAAGGCGTTGATCAGCAAGAAATGGCATGGTATTAGAAGCAGCGGTGATGGTCGCAAGATTGACCTCACCGCCGTTAAAAGTATCCTGGTTATACTCGAAATTTCCCTGCTGCCTCAGCTTTTTTAGCTGCTCTCGGCTGCTAAATTCGTCGTCACCATGTAGGAGGTAAAACATTGTGCTTCTTTATTCGTGGGCGACCGCCGCTGGTCGGCGATAGTCGGCTCGATTTCTCCGCGCCACAATCAAGTCCAGGATTATGGCGGTAGAGAGGCCGAGTACGGAGCAGGCCAGCAATGAACCGAAGAATGTTGGGGCTGGGCTGGCGTTTGGTAGTGGTTGGTCGTAGATGAGGGTACCGACAAGGCCGAGAATGGCGAGAAAGCCAAGTAAATTGCCAGCAAATGCTCCCAACACGACAGTGCCGCGGCTTTTCACTTCGCTCAACCAGAAGGCGAGGAAAAGGGTGACTGGTACTGCGAGAATAAAACCGATTAAATTGGCGATGAAGAGGTCATCTATAGGTACTTTCAGCGCTGGTAGAAATTGAGATATGTCCATAAATATCATTGCCTCCCAATACATGTAATATGTGTATGTTGTCTCTATTATAATCAATCCATGAGGAACTGACAACGTTAAAAAAGAGAAGGAGGGGAGAAGGTTGACGTCAACCTTCTCCCCTCCTTCTCTTCTACTAGTTTGGTTGGCGACTGCGGCGCCGCCTGCGACTTTGCGCCTCGGCTTTACGCTTCCGTCGGGCCTGTGGACTCTCATAGTGAGAACGTCGACGAGCCTCAGAGAGGATACCGTCTTGTTGAACCTTGCGGTTGAACCGTTTGAGCGCCAGCTCAAACGAATCGCCCGGATTCACTCTGACTTCACTCATAAAAGGTTACCAGCGCGACTTGCGGTCGCTCGAACGACCGGAGCCCTGTGCCTGGTAACAATTGCTGCAGTATACCGGTTTGTCACCGCGTGGCTGGAAAGGCACTTGAGCCTCGTTGCCACAACTGGAACACGTTACAGTATACATCTGACGTGGTTCGCGGTCTCGATAACCGCCACCACCACTGTTGCGACCACCATACCCGCCACCCTGTCCTTTGCGTGCGGCTCGGCACGATGGACAGCGGCTAGGAGAATTGGTCAACCCGCGGCTGGCATAAAATTCCTGCTCGCCAACGGTAAAAACGAACTCTTGATTGCAATCGCGACAATACAACGTTTGATCTGCTAATGACATGCTTTCTTTCTCGATTCTGGGTTTCTTATCCCAATAAATGTTTCGTGTATCGCGCGGCTTGCAATAGACTAACTACTCTTAGCAACAATGCACTATACAACGTTCACTTAGTATAACACAGAAGTGAACAAAAATCATCCCTTTCGGGTAATTCTAATAAACTGGTATAAAATTGGTACTTACGGGCTTGTCCTGGCCTGGAAAACACTTCTTTTGTTTCACTGAGAAATGCAACAAGTCTCAAATATCTGCGTATACACTGTAGAATATAAAAGATGTGATAAAGGGCTTTCTTGTGGAAAACAGGGAGCTAGACTCTCCTTTTTCTAATTCAATAGAATTCACAGAGTCAGTCCGTCTCAATTAAAGCGAGGAATAGATATGATGGATAGAATGACATCACTTGGACTTAATGAACGCCTGGAGCGTGTTCTGGCATACGCATTCGGTTGGCTTTCAGGCATTATCCTTTTCTTCCTGGAAAAGAATCGCAATGTGCGTTGGCATGCTGTGCAGTCGATGGTTACTTTTGGAACGCTGTCAATTCTTATATTGGCGATTTCCCTGTTAAGGGGCTTCCTGGCCTTTATTCCCATATTGGGCTGGTTGACGAGTGCTGGCCTCGGTTTGCTCATTTCTGTGCTCTGGTGGGTGACGATTATTCTGTGGGTCTGGTTGATGATCATGGCGTTTATTCGGGAGGATTATCGCCTGCCCTTCGTAAGTGATTTTGTGCGTTACTGGGTGTGAAAATACCTATTATTCCATGGATTGGCCCGCCTCCAGCGACGTTGGAGCCGGGCCAATCCATATATCAAGGGCTACCCTCTAGTCTTTGTACAGGAAACCCAATGTCAGGCCGAAGACAAGATGCCGGGCGATATTTTGCAGGAAAGATGTGGGGTTTGCTAATCTGGGCAGTTCCCCATTCTGGATCAGAGGATGGTATTTATCGGCAAGTGGCGTCAGCCACCATGCGGAGACGATGAAGATTTCGCCGAAGATAGCTCCCTTTAGCCAGTCAGGTCCAGGAAGGATACGCTTGAAAACCGCTCCGTACAACTCTGCTAGTGCTACTCCATTGAGTATATGCAGAATCCAGGCGAGTATAAGAAACGTATTTTGTGTTGCTGCCTTCTTCCCCATTAAACCCTGGAGAAAGCGCACATCGCTAAAACGGTTTCCGGTGATGACCATGTCCCCTTCCATGGCGATACTGTAAGCTGTAGTAGCAAGCACACCCGCGAGGGCTGCTTGACCGGGGCGCCAGTTCCGCGCAATGATGCGATGAAGCATATTCATTTCGTTTGTCCTTTGTGTAATTTGATGTTTTTTTGGTGTTTTAAGGAACCAGGGCGTACTAATAATAAGAGGTATGGTATTCACCTGCAAGGTAGTATTTCTCTCGTGACCATAATTGGGTAGCTATCCGGATTGCTATCGCGAAGATCGCTCCGCCGAGCGTGGCCATAAAATTCACTACGTCGTTGTTGAACCAGGATACGCCACGTAGCGCCTGGGTTTTCGTGCCACAGCTATGAATCAGACGCTCGGTCTCATGCTGGCAGCGAGGACAATAATACATGGCCTGCACGGTTGCCCCCAGGTAGCTATCGATAAGACTACCGATCAGCCCGCTTCCCAATGCGATGAAGGGCAGGGAGGCCAGGGACCTCCGGCAGCGCTGTAGTAACCAGAAAACCGTTCCCAGGGCCAGCGCACCTCCAATCGCTGCTCCTGTCCCAAGAGATGTAATGCCACCAGAGGTGCCGGGTGCTACTGGTTCTCCCGTGGTAATGAGCCTGGGCTGCCGCGCGCTGAGCACTCCTATCTCTGTAGCCCATGTGTCAGCGGTAGCCGTAGCGAGGGCACCTGTATATCCTGCCAGGCATACGTCGCGCAAGAAGCGCGAAGGCGCGAATCCATAGGTCAGGGCCAACAAGGTAGCAACCCCTCCGTTTGCACCCACCTGGGCAAGGTCGCGCCTGGCCCCCTTGCTGAACTTGTCAGCAGCAGTTTTTGCTTTATCTCGTGCGCGAACGTGTGAAAAAATACTTGAAGAGACAAAGAAAAAGATAAGTAATAGTCCCCAGGACCACCCTCCCAGGCCAAATGTTGTTGTCCCTGTAACTATTGCACCAGCTATGCCGCCACGACTGAGTGAACGACGACGATAGGCTAGCAAACTAATAGCAGTGCTAAAGAGAAGACCGAGCAATAACCTGCTATCTCGTGCTCGCGCGCGCCCATTGGCGACATTTTTATGTGATGAGGTTTCAAAAGGGGGAGGATTACAGATTGCCGGCGCAGTGCGCTCTGCTACAAGTTGTGGTTGAAACATACTAGTACCTCTAAGAAATTGTGGTATTTTTGTTACAGAAAGCTATCGTTGCCAGTTTTATTTTAAGGAAGGTCTGTTGTGAACGCAAGGGATTGCGCAGGATGTTCAGGTGAGGAGCTTCTGTTCCTTGTCGAACTGCCACACGTGTAATGCCTCCAAATAGTACTTTTGGCGCGTCGTTATCTTGCGTATTGTATCATATCATTGTGTCTTATTATATCTATCTTGGCTGTTATCCAGCAGTGAAAAGAGTGATAAGCTTCCGTCGGGCCTGGCGAAAGTGAGGAACAAAAGTGATTACCTGCGACTACTGTAAACTACTGACCCCAGCGGGTATGGTAAATTGTAAGCATTGTGGAAACCTATTAACGAAAACAACGAACGCTGGGAATGTCCCATTTCGTGCTCAAGGGATGGCGGCTCCTGAACAGTCAGAACTACCCGCGTGGTTGGAAACACTTCGCTCTGGCGAACGACCCGCTACGTCCGCGGCCGGGAATGCGGGGGCGTCGAGTTTTTTGGGTTCCGATCTCAATGATGAGGGCACGTTACCAAGCTGGATGCGACCTGAACGTGCAGAACATGTTGACAATACTCCATCAGGTAAGTATTCGGCACTCAGGCCAGCCTCTGTGCCAGCACCCAATACCGACAGTGCCTTCCCACCAATGGGGGGCATAGCGGCTAACTCATTGATTGATGAGCAAGCACTGCCTTTATGGATACAGGGGAAGCAAGAAAGATCGCAGTATCCAGGGCAGGAAAATATTTCGGCTGCGAGTCTGGTACAGCCGGGGGCATTACCAGACTGGATCACAAACATGGAATCACAAACTCCGGCGCCAGCGTCTCCCACGTTTCCCATGGCTTCCAGTCCTATCCCGTATCCCCCAGCCGTACCAGGCTCGCAGCCAATAGCTGCCCGTGACCTGATTGATCAACAAGCGCTGCCAGGGTGGATGGCGGGACAAAATACTTCCTCGCCAGCCAGCGGACAGGGGTTTGCTGCCTCGTCGCTGCTGGATCCTCACGCGTTGCCTGCCTGGATGCGTGAAGAAAATCAGCAACAAAAACTTGGCAATATCGAGGCAATACGGTCTGCTCAAAGCGGGCAAGTTCCCAATTATCAGGTGCCAACCGGGCAAGGGCAAGTGCCGAATATGCATAATAACATGGTTGCTGCATCTCTCATTGACGCGAATGCTCTGCCTGAATGGTTGCGCACCGCTGAGGATCAGCGCCAGGGGAGCCAGGGTATGGCATCCTATCAACCACAGCAGGGCTTTACTGAGAGTCCCAAGCAATCAACTTTTGGTGTTCCGCCTCGACTAGATAATATGCGCGTACCAGGCCGTCCTCGTGGTGAAATGGGATATCTTGAAGAAAGTGAAGAGGCCGCGAACACCTTTGCCTCTATGTTGGGTGTCGCCTCAGTGGCTCCTAATTTCCCTGGACAACAGCCACCTGCTCAATACCAGCAGAATATACCGCAGCCACAGGCATATAGTGGAACGGGGATGCCTGTACCAGGTGGCACACCTGGCTCAGTGCGAGGTCCGCAAGGACAACAGGGCCAGTTGGGTCAAGCTGTAGCCGGCATGCCTCCAACAGCATATCCTGGTATGGTGCCTAACCAGGGCTATGCGCCAAATCAACCGCAAACCCCGGCAGGATATCAAGGTGGGTATCAAATGGGAAGTATGCCGGGCGTTTCAGCCCAGCCTCCAATGACGAATAGTGACCCATCGAATGCAAATAAGAAACCTGCCAGGCGCGGATTTCTTAGCACCATTCTTGATTGGTTTTCTTTCTCGCGCTAGTTAGAGAAAAACGAAGAGGGATATGGAGATGAGTACACAACATTATGCGGAAGGAGGACGGGGGCCAGGCGGCAGCTCTAATCCAACATCTGCCAATTCGCTACTGGTTGCTGATTGTGGCACAGTATTTACCAAAGTCTCTCTATTTGGCCTTGTCGAGGGACAATATCGTTTGATGGCGCGTGGAGAAGCGCCCACGACGATAACACCTCCTTACGAGGATATTGCCAAGGGTATTATCCAGGCGATCAATGTGATTGAGTTTATTACAGGTCGCGTCTTTATCTCTGAAGGGCGAATCATCTCCCCTGAGCAGCCGAACGGTGATGGTATCGATGTTTTTATTGCTACCATCAGTGCTGGCGGCCCTCTTCGGCTTGTTGTTTTGGGTGCGGTCGATGCGGGCATGGAGCGTCTCGCCGCACAAGCTGTTTCCGGCCTCTACGCGGAAACCCACTCGCTGCCCTCACCGTCACATATTGCTACTTCCGTGCCTGTGCCTGTAGGGGCTGGCGCGCCGTCTTCCAGAGAGGGGACAGAAGGTCCCTGGACGCCTGATCGCGTTGCGTTAGAGTGGAATCGTCAGATAGAACGCATCCGGGAGCTACAGCCGCATGCAGCTTTGATTGTTGGTATGGCGAATGGACCCTCGGGCCCCGCTCCGTTACAAGAAGCTTGTCAGTTGTTGATAAATGCCACCGCGGTACTCAACGAACAATATGGAGCAAGCTCATCCGCAAGTATTGCAGCGCCCGACGTAGCCTCGCGGCAGATTGCGGTCTTACATGCAGGCGCTCCTCAATATGTCGAAGCTGTTCAGCGTATGTTACAGGGTGTCGCTGGTGTCACTCCTGTCGAGCCGCTTGTTTCATCAGCTCAATTAGGGCCAACCAGTATCGCTATAGGTGGCCTATACGAGCGCGCTATCATCCAGCGCATTCCAGGATATAGTCGTTTATCTTCATGGTCCAGTTCAGCACTGGTACCAACTACGACCTCATTTAGTAGCCTGGTACGTTTTCTTGCCCAACACTATGCAATGAATGTCACGGCTGTAGATATTGGAGGAGACAATACTACGTTGATGATGGCGGGCGAAGCGGGTGAGTTTATCCCTATGGTGAATTGTGGCGTCGGTGTAGGTCCAAGCGTTGGAGCGGTCTTACAGCAGGTGGGGATCCAACGTGTTGCCCGTTGGCTGCCTTTTGCTATTACCGAAGATGAACTGCGGCAGTTTGTCTTAAATCGTATGCTCCATCCTCATGTTGTGCCAACAAGCCAGCGTGACTTGCAGATTAGCCAGGCGTTTGCACGTGAAGCATTGATCTTGACAGTCGAGGCTACAAAAGCCAACAGTTTTGAATGGTTGGACGCCGATTTGATCCTGGCTACAGGAGGCATTCTTGCTCATGTGCCGCAGTATGGGCAGGCAGCGCTCATCTTGCTCGACGCGCTCCAGCCACTCGGCGTCACTTCACTGGTGCTTGATAGAACCATGCTTGTCGCTCAATTGGGCGCTGTTGCCACAGTGGCTCCAATAGCAGCCGTACAGGTCAACGAGAACGATGCTGTTACGCATCGCCTCGGCACGTGTGTTATTCCTTATGGTACGATGCAACAGGGGGAGATAGCGGTTCGTGTGGGTTTAGAGTATACGAGCGGGCGGCAGTTGACAGTTGATGTGTTGGGTGGAACGATAAAAGTCATTCCGCTGCGGACCAATGAGCAGGCACTGCTTTCACTCTTCCCCGCTCCAACCGTGGATGTTGGGTTGGGACCAGGAGAACGCGCGAGGGCCGCTGAAGAGATTGATGGTGGATCGGTTGGCCTCGTCATCGATGCTCGCGGCAGACCACTGGTTCTTCCTGATGATGAAAGGGTACGCCAAAACCTCCTGCTGCAGTGGATGCAAGCGATAGGGGCCTGATCCGATCGCGGCAGGAGAGAGGTATCTGCGATGACCTATCTGCTTGGTTGGTCTGTGATACCACAGATTCTGGTGAGAAGAGAGCGCTGGCCCGGTGGGTATAAGACAAGGGCTGTGCCACTCGCATACCCTGGTCAAGAAGTGCGTTCGGACCAGCCCGTAATTCGCCTGCAACGTATGTAACCCAACCAGGCGGGAACGAGAGTATCGCAAGTACCACATCTCTCCCTTCCTGCTGTGAAAGGCGTTCCTTCCCGTC
>Ga0137385_10000306_pt1 | contig 39608 bp, 58 predicted proteins | sample SagtaG_FD_104921 | JGI IMG/M metagenome (GOLD analysis project Ga0137385, IMG submission 104921) | Vadose zone soil microbial communities from Sagehorn Ranch, Mendocino, California, USA - Sage2_R_80_16 metaG | ecosystem: Environmental > Terrestrial > Soil > Vadose zone | place: USA: California... | reverse complement strand
TCGAGCTCTCCTCGGCCTCCTCGATCTCCTCGAACTCCTCGTCCTCGACCTCTTCGATCTCCTCGGGCTCCGGCTCGGGCGCCGGCTTGGCCTTGGCCGCCGTGGCCTTCCGAGTGCGGCTGGTGGCAGTCGCCATATCGTCCTCCAGGTTAGGGTGCCCCAGGCGGGGCGATCAATACATAACCAATCTATCGGTATGGGGCGACAGTGTCAAGGCGACGGGAAGCTCGACGAGGCGATTCATATAGCGCGCATATGAGGTATCTTCTCACCTTGCTGCGTGGTCATGATATGTGGTAGTATTGAGCATGACTCAATATCTGCTGCTGGAGGTCGATCTCGACGACGACCGAGTGGCCAAGCTTGTGGACAAGCTAGACTCACCGGAGTCACTCAGGATTGTCGGGATCTTTCAAGTTCCCCGCACTCGATGCAAATGTCCGGACGATCGGTTCAATCGCCACGGGGGAAAGTTAAGCAGCCTAGGCACTAAATATAGATGGTGGGTCCATAGGGAATGTGGTAGGCCAACCGGGGGTATCCTCAGGCTGGGCAACATCATCAAGCGCAACATCACATACAATCCTAACGTACCCCGAGTAGTGGTCGACGCGGTCATGATCCACGACGAAGGGTACTATCCCGACGACCCGAGGGCAGTATGAAGTATAGATTCAAAACCCAGCCCTACAAGCACCAAGTCGCCGCGGTCAAGACGTTGTTGAACAACGGGTTCGGCGGCGCGCTTCTGATGGCCCCAAGAACCGGCAAGACCAAGACGTTCATCGACTACGTGTCGATTCTCCACACGCTGGGCAGGGTCGACCGAGTGCTGATCTTCTGCCCGGTGTCGGTCATGGGCGTGTGGAGAGATGAGTTTGAAGCCCACTGCCCCGTGAACTATCGTCTATTGGTGTGGGACAGCGACTCTCGCAAGACCACACCTTTACCCCGATTCGGCGACGGCCTGTTGGATGTGGTGGTGATCAACTACGACGCGCTGTCCACTCCCGGCTCAGTCTATCGAGACAAGGGGGGCTACAAGCGTCGGTCTAAGAGCCGGGGGGGTAGGTTCACCGTGTTCGCCGCTCTGGACGCCTGGCAGCCTCACGCCATCGGCCTCGACGAAAGTCATCGCATCAAGTCCCCCACAGCCAAGAAGTCCAAGCTGGTGTGGAAGCTGGGTGACTCCGCGGACTATCGGGTGATCATGACCGGTACGGTGGTCACCAAAAAGAAGCGGGTGTTCGACATCTGGTCTCAATGGCAGTTCTTGAACCCTAGTCGATTCGACGACATGAGCTTCCGTGAGTTTAAGGCCCACTTCGGTAGGTGGATACAGTTGAACGGCTACTCCAAGTGGCTGGGCAACATCAACACTCGAGAATTGCATCGAAGAATTCATCAAGACGCTTTCGCCATCACCCGCGAGGAGTGCTTCGATCTACCGGAGAGACTGCCCCCTGAAATAATCTGGGTGCCACTCACAGACTCTGGGCCTGCCTACGACGACATGGCCCGAGACATGATCCATCGCATAGAGACTGGCGAGATCACTGAAGCCTCCCTAAAGATAGTCCAGTTGATCAGATTGAGACAGATCACCTCCGGAGTGGCCCGCACGGTGCCGTCCGACGAGTATCCCAACGGCCGACTGCACCGGGTGGGCCAGGAGAAACTGGATGTTCTTCGAGATCTGTTGGTGGATCTTCAGGAGAATGATGAGAAGGTGGTCATCGCCGCTCAGTTCGTGAGCGACATCAAGGCTATCGTCTCAGTCTGTGACCAGCTCAAGATCAAATGCTTCGAGCTGTATGGGGCGATCAGTCGCCTGGACCGAGATAAAAACATCAAGTCGTTCAGGGCCCACACCGACGGGTGTGCGGTGTTTGTGATGCAGCCGGCGGCTGGTTCGCTGGGCATCGATCTATCGACCGCCGGCACGTTCATCTGGTTCTCACTGACTCTCAGCTACGTGGACTATACTCAAGCTGAGGACAGAATCGCTCTGCACGCAGCTAAAGGTAACCGCTTCGTGTATCTACTAGCCTGGGGCACCATCGACGAAGTGGTCTACGAGACTCTCCAGCAGGATGGTGATGTCGCGAAGGCGGTTATGGCGTCCCCCGAGTCCCTGCTTCGGGAAGGTTGATGCCGGGATTGGAGAGTGATAGACTTAGTTGAAGGAGGTAAACGATGCTCATCGAGAAGTTCAACGGCACAGTGCTGAGTCTCAAGGACGTCAAGACGTTCGTGGAGCGAGCAGAGACTCTAGGCTACGTCGACAGAACGCCGATCGGCCTGGTGGGTGTGGGAATCGATCTCTGGGTCGAGACTCCGCTGGGCGCCAAGATCTACCGCTGCGACGAGAATGGTTGCGGCAGGGAGTTCCAGACGATAGAGCTGTCCAGGCAGCATGTGACAGGCGACTGGATTCTGCCCCACCATACCAGTGCTAGTCGGCCTCATGTCACCTGCACAGGCTCCGGCAAGAAGGGGGTTGCATCTTCATGATCATTATCGAAGGATGCGACGGATCCGGCAAGAGCACGCTGGCCTGGCAGTTGTCCCGAGCGCTGAACATGCCGGTGGCTCGCAAGGTGGTCGACAGCGACACTCGGCCCATGGTAGATCTACGGCAATGGACCGATGACAATTTGGCCAAAGGGTTCCATCGGGCCATCTACGATCGCCACCGGTTGATCTCCGAGCCCATCTACAGTGCGGTGCTCAACAACCGTGAGGTCGACGAGAGGTTCTGGGACCCTCGGTGGTTTCAGGAGTCTATGACGAAGCTGGTTGTTCACATCCAGCCGGTGGTGGTCTACTGCATGCCACCATTCCCCCACGTGTGGGCCAATGTCAGAGACGACGTCCAGAACGTGGTGGTCAGGCAGCACGTCCAACAGCTATACAACGCTTACCTGAACCGGATGGCGTTGGACCCCCAGGCGCTATCGTTCGACTACACCGCGCAGGATGTCGACGTCCGGTTCGACCAGCTGGTTGACTCAATCCTACTTCGATGCGACATGAAGGCGAAACACCATGACCGACGATCACACTGACTTGATTCCTTACGCTTCGCCATGGACTCCCGACGGTATCAACGCCGTCGACTTTCTCCGCACCATCTTCTCGGGCCAGGAGATATTGATGGCCCGATACCACGGCATCGAGAAGACCAATTTCGGCCATGTCGTGGAGATTGCCGATCTCGGAGATCTGGACTCTCGGCTGGTTCAGGCTCGCATCCACGAACTCTTCGGCTTCTTGGTCCGCGAGCTGGGCGAGGGCATGCAGGAGCTCAAGATCAGCAAACCGTGGAAGCAGACCTTCGTCGCCAGCGACCCGGACAAGTTCCGTGAGGAGATGGCCGACTCACTCCACTTCTTCGTGGAGATCTGCATCACCGCCGGAATCTCGGCCGACGAACTGTTCGCCGAATACTTCAAGGCTTGGAGTAAGAACCGTGGACGACAAGACTCCGGATACTAGGTCGCCGGGATACAACACCGGCAGCAAACTGGGCCGGTTGGTGGGGAGGATCGTGGTGGTGGCTCTCGGCGCCACCGTGGTCTCATTCTGCTTGTATCTGGTCGTGCTGATCGTCCAACTCATCGCGGAGGTCCTCCTTGACATCTCACATCTTTAACGCACCCGACATGAACCAGCTGCACGACGACATGTGTCTGACTCTGGCCTACGCCCCGTCAGCTGAGCTTGACACCCAGTCGCTGATCGACGTCTCTATGCACAACGTGATAGCCACCGCCGACAGCATGAAATGGGACTTCAACCTCAAGAACCTATGGCTGGGCAAGGCTCGATGGAGCACCATGGTTCGACAGTACCTGGATCCTCAGGCGGTCTCAGAGTGGCTGCAGATGTGCGCCAAGGTGGGTCACAAGGGCCGAGGCACTGCGACCCTGAGGACTCGCACGGTGCAGTCCCAGGGCGGTCTGGCCAACGGCATGACCAATCGTGAGCGACGGCGGTGGGGCAGCTGCATGCTGTCCATGAGCTACAAGGCTCTTCCCACACCCACCATCACTCTGCACAGTCGGACGTCGTACATGGGCTATCTCAGCGTCCTGGATTTGAGCGTGGCCCAGACTCTGGGCCGATACGTTGGCAAGATCCTCGGTATTCCCATCGAATCCTTCCACTTCGTGTGGATGATCGAATCCATCCAGTACCACTCGTTCAAGTCGCTTGCATACCTGCTGTGCAACGCAGACGAAGACATCCGACGCACCGGCAGAAGGGTGCTGCTGAAGCCCCTCGACCAGCTGACGGTTGAAGAGCGACTGTTGATCACCGCTCCGGCTGTGAAGGCCAGCAGGGTATGGCTGAACAAGGTCCGTCGGGAAGACGCCGCCGGCGTGACGCTGGGCGACATGAACTACAACACTTACCGTCGCATCCGACGTCGGTGGCACACTGAGCTCTTCGGAGTCGAATACGGACGCAAGTTTGAGGGATGGTCCTACTACAAGGAGGGTCATCCCAAGGAAGGGCAAGAGCGAGAATTCTTCAAGGCCTACCGACCCCTGCCTCATGTGATGGTCAGTGGGCTAGATCTGTCGGCGATCAAGATGCCATTCCGGGCGCTGGACACCACTCTGTTCGCCAACATCGAACCAGAAGAGGTGGACGACAACATCTGCCTGGAGTGTGGTTCTGATGATTGATAAGGAGGAAGGACTCACGTGATCAAGATCCGAGGATCCTCGTTCGAGGGCATCATGTACGACCTAGGCCAGAGACTAAACAGTTCGGCCGAGCGGGTCAACAGCGCTACCTGGCAGTCCCAGTCCACCGAAGGTCGATCCGGCATGGCGGTCACATGGGAGCTGGAGGACGTCAGTCTCCAGATCGCGGTGCCATACACTCTACACCAGATGGCCATGCTGGTGGAGCCAAACTTACCCTGGACCGACGAGCACTTCGCCGAGCGTGTGGGGGGTAAGCCGCTCAACCCGCCCCCGTCCAACAAAATCTGGCCGTACCAGCAGGCGGGTCACGCCGAGCATGTCGACAATGGGGGTCGATTCTCTCACACCTACCCTGAACGATTCTGGCCCAAGCACGCGGGCCATGGGCCTGCACAGTGTAACCAGGATGCGGCAGTGGGATACACTTATTGCGACTTCCAGGTGAACCGAGGCATTCGATATGACTACGGCGATCTCGACGATGTGCTGAGTCTGCTCGATCGAGACCCAGCCACACGCCAGGCGTACCTGCCGGTGTGGTTCCCCGAGGACACGGGTTCGGTTGAAGGCCAGCGGGTACCATGCAGTCTGGGTTATCAGTTCAGGATCCGCAACGAAGCCATAAACTGCACTTACAACCTACGATCCTGCGACTATCTGCGGCACCTCCGAGACGACATCTACATGGCCATGCGGCTTCAGCACTGGGTCGGCCAGCAGCTGAAGTCGCCTGTCCCCCCGGGCAGTCTGACTCTGAACATCGGATCGCTGCACGTGTTCGATGGCGATCAGCCGACCATGGGTCGCATTGTCGAGGAGATGCGCCTGAAGCTGTCTGAGAGACTCATGGGAGCGATGAGATGAACAACTTGATCGACTCCCGCCCATCGCGTGACCACATTCTCATGGAGTCCGCCAAGCTATGGGCCTCACGATCCACATGTAGCCGGGCCCAGGTGGGAGTCGTTGTTGCCAAACGCGACGCACGAATTCTGATCACCGGCTACAATGGTGCGCCGGCGGGGATGGTCCATTGCAGCCATGAATGCACCTGCAAGACTGCATACATACTCCCCGATCAAGATGTATGGCCGGGGCAGCATCTGGGTAGTTGCAAGATGGTGCAACCTTGTCTGATCTCCGTGCATGGCGAAGCCAACGCGGTCGCCTACGCCGCTAAGCATGGTGTAGGGTTGCAGGACTCTCAGCTCTTCACCACGGTCTCACCGTGCTCCAACTGTGCCATGTTGATCATCAACGCCGGCATATACCGCGTGGTCTACGACTTCGCACATCGCGACATGTCCGGGGTCAACCTGCTTTTATCCGCAGGCGTGGAAGTGGTAAAATACTGACATGACGATCCAACAATTCCTTGGCAAGGGCACGCCCGCCGAGATGATCAAGAGCTGGCTGCCCGACAACTGGTTCCTCGACGAGGTCGAGATCTTGTACCGCCTGGATGTCAGGTGGGATAAGTTCTTCGGCATGACCGACGAGAACATCGCCTCGATCTATGAGTTCCTGAGCGAACTCTCCAACAAGCACAACCTGACCGGCTTCGCCGAGGAGGACAGGGGCTTCGAGCCCGACGCCTATGCCCATCGGTGGCACTTCTCTGACGAGGGGGGCAACCTATCTTTCACCCTGCAGCTTGCCAGCACCATGTGCGAGGCATTCGCCGAGGTCATGTACGACACGGTCATGCAGATCTCCCAGCCGGTCGGCTTCAAGGTCGAGTATAGGAAGGTCGCCGAGACCACGTGAACATGATGCTCAGTGGCCTTCTCGTCGGCGTGATCATCTACGCCGGCGTGGTGGTCGCTCTAGTGTCCATGGCCTTCAGGCGAGGATGGAAGGGTTGGGGCGGGTATGAGTAGGTTCTTGCCGCTGGCCATGTACGACTCAGATTGCACCAAGTGCAAGATGAGTCGAGGAGATGTCGAGGAGGTCTGCGAGCCAGGATTCGGCGACACTACGGCCTCCATCATGGTGGTGGGTAAGATGCCCAACTCAGGTCGCTATCAGACCGCGCTAGAGAATGACCTGCGGGATGCTGGACTACCCGCCAAGCACACAATCTTCTGGTCATCCGCGCTGAAGTGCAGGAACTTCGAGGCCAACGCCAGCAATTCGGACGTCAAGGCATGTCGCTCCTACCTTGAGGCCGAGATGGCTGCGGTCAAACCCAAATGGATCCTGACATTGGGTAATGAAGCTCTGCTGTCGGTCACCGGTCACTCCGGCATCACCAAGTGGCGAGGACGACCCGAGGAGCATCACGGGGCTACGGTGATGCCAACTATATCGCCGGCGGCGGTGATGGCCCGTCCCCAGAATAGACCAGGCTATCAGGCTGACCTGAAACTCTTCGTGTCGATGGTCGCCGGCAGGGTCGCACATAATGTGCCCATGATAGACTATGTGGTTGTCGACACTGTCACCAAGCTGCACGATCTTAAGGCGGATCTGGCCGAGGCCACTCTGCTCAGCTTCGACATCGAGACCAACATAGTTCCACTGCAAGAGAATGATCCTAGAGCCAAGATCATATCTCTCGCCGGCACGTATGTGGTGCCCGACGAAGCGACACGAGAGCTTGTGGTAAGGGGCTTCGCTCTTCCTCTCTACCACCCCGAGTCGCCGTTCAGGACAACCTGGCGATCTGTGCTGAGATTCTTGTCGGCCAGCATCAACGCCGTGCCAATCCGCATCGCCCACAACGGCAAGTTCGACTGTCGGTGGCTCAGAAAGTTTGGTGTGGAGGGTCTGTGGAATACCTTCGACACGATGCTGGCTGTTCATCTTCTGGATGAGAACGCTCAGAAGGGACTCAAACCCCAGGCTCAGATGAGGCTCGGGGTCTCACCGTGGGGCATAGACACCAAGGATCTACTCGGTGAGTTGCTGGCCAAGATCCTAGAGTACAACTTCCTGGACACATACTACACTTACCTAATCTACCTACAACTTAAGGAAGAGCTGAAACAGGAGCGACGACTGCTCAGACTCGACAGACTCCTGCTGATGCCCTCCAACAAGAATCTCATTCCAGTCGAGAGTCGAGGTATGTGGCTGGATGTCGACCGGCTGCGCGAGAGACGGCCGATCGCACAGGCTAAGCTCGACGCCATTGAGAATGAGATTAAGGCCTGGCTGCCCCACACCGACAGTGTGGCCTGGCCGACCGACTCACGGGGGCGACCGCTCGCCATCAACTTCAACGCATCAAACTTCGCCCGGTGGATGTTGTTCACCTGGCTGGAGCAGCCGGTCTGGGTGAGGGGTAAAGAGAAGCCTGATGGTTCAGTTGGTGATCCAAGTATGGCGGAGGGCGTGCTGCTCGCTCTACGTGAGGCGCCCGACCACCATCCAGTCGTGGATCTTATGCTGGCTCGCGTGGAGTGGCAGAAGGCCCTGTCGTCATTCTTCACGCCCTACGAACTTCTACACGATTCAAACCATCGAGTCCACAGCTCCTTCAAGCTATACGGCACGGTCACCGGCCGACTCAGCTCCGGCAAGGAAGACACCTCCAAGCTCACCGGCCGGATATCCGCAGTCCGAGGCATCAACCTCCAGCAGGTGCCCAGAGACCCATTCATCCGGGGACTATTCGGGTCGGCACCGGGCTACACGTGGGTGGAGGCCGACTTCTCGCAGGTCGAACTCAGGATCGCCGCCTTCTGCGCTAGAGAACGGACCATGATCCGACTGTACCAGGAGGGCGCCGACATCCACATGGTGACCGCCATGAGAATGACCGGCAAGCCCGCCGGCAAGGTGACAAAGGAGGAGAGAAAGAAGGCCAAACCGGTGAACTTCGGCTTCCTCTACGGTATGGGCTGGATGAAGTTCATTCTCACTGCGTTCAACAACTACGGGGTGAGATTCACAGAGTCCGAGGCAAGAGCCTATCGAAAAGCGTATTTCGATCTCTATCCAGACCTGGTGTCTTGGCACGACCGACAGCGGGCACTAGTCCACGCCAACGGCCGGGTGCAGTCGCCGATCGGACGCATTCGGCATCTGCCCGACATCAACTCACCTGAGCAGGGGGTTCGTGCCGAGGCCGAGAGGCAGGCGATCAACAGCCCGGTTCAGGGGCTGGCTTCCGACATGGCGCTCAACGGCATGAACAACATCGTCTCAAGAGTGCACGAACTGGGCATGTCCGACGGAGTCCACTGTCTGGGGCTTGTCCACGACGCGGTGAACTTTGAGGTCAGGGACGACCTGGTGGCCGACGTTCTGCCCCTGATCAAAGATGGGATGGAGGACATGCAGAGCATGCATCGTAGGTTCGGGCTCAACATGACCGTGCCGATCATCGCAGATCTCAAGATCGGTAGGCATTGGGGAGATTCGGTAGAACTCAATGCCGACCAAGTGTACGACTTCCCGGGTCTCGAGAGAGTCCTCGCCAAGAGTCACTAACGTCTGATAGGATGTTGACATGATACACACAATAGTTAGATATGTGGGGGGTAAAGACTTGTGGGAGGGCAGCTTACCCCCCCCCCCTGCTCAAAGGGCATCGAGTTAATGTGGGGGGGTGAATCCATGAAGGTGATGGACTCTGCCATCACTCTCGTTGGTCGCCATCCTCGAGACTCTGAGTTTGGAGTTAGTCAACTGATTGTGGTGGAAAAAAGCCGTGACTAATCTCTATGTTGATCCCGCCATCGATCGAGAGGTGGTGACACACTCCTCGCTCAAGACTTTTCGTCGATGTCCCAAGCAGTATGACTACAAGTACATCCAACGACTAAAGCCCCGAGCCCTGGGAGTTCCTCTCCGCCGAGGCACCTGGATGCACGAGCTGCTAGAGTCCCACCACAAAGGCGAGGACTGGCGGATCAAGCATCGTGAACTTTGTCTCAAGTACGAAGAGCTCCTCGACGAGGAGAAAGACTACTACGGCAACCTGCCCCAGGACTGCCACGATCTGATGCGGGCCTACGTCCACTACTACCAGGACGATCCGTGGAGGACCATAGAGACTGAGTTCACGATCGAGGTCGAACTGCCCAACGGGGTGATCTACCGTGGCAAGGTCGACATCATGTTCGAGAATCAGTACGGCCTGTGGCTGGGCGACCACAAGACCCACAAGACTCTGCCGGACATCAACTTCCGGCTGCTCGACGCACAGAGCGCACTCTACCTGTGGGCGGCGCTCAAGAAGTACGACATCCAGGGGTTCGTGTGGAACTATCTTAGAACCGAGGGACTATCCCGGCCCAAGGCGATCCAGGACGGCAGCCGATTGTCGAAGGTGATGGGCGACACAGACTACCACACCTACGGCTCGACCATCAAGCAGTTGTTGAAGGACAAGAAGCTGGTCCGGGTCACTCCCGACATCAAAGAGAAGCTCGCCCAGCTTAAGGCCGTCAGGTATGTGCCGGGTGAGCCACAGACCTCGCCATTCTTCCGCCGCGACACGTTGGAGAAAGACTCGGACATGCTGCGCCGGGTGGCCACCGAGAACTACCACACGGTGCAGAGGATCCAGCGCTACCCCTTCGACAAGATCGATGCGGTGGAGAGGGTCGCCGATCGCAGCTGTTCGTGGTGCTCGTACAAGGATCTCTGTACCATCGAGCTCATGGGGGGCAACCCTCGATACCTTCGCACCAACAACTTCCGCCAGGGCGACCCGATGGAGTACTATCAGGATCGATCTGGCGACCCCAAGGGAGGGCAGTAGCCATCGCCGAGAAAGACTACATGGCCATCGCGGCCCGCCGCATCCAACGACCCGCCGAGGTCGTGAAGCTGCCTCGCATCCTAGTCTACGGTCGCAACAAGAAGGGTAAGACCACGTTCTGCACCTCAGCTGGTGTGGATAACACTCTGATCGCGGACCCCGAGACCGGCACTGACTACATGAAGTCGGTGAACCCTCACGTCTGGCCTGTCGATAAGTGGGAAGATCTGGAGGAGCTCTATGGTTATCTCCGGCTTGGCGATCATCCCTACACCTGGGTGGCGCTCGACGGTCTCTCTCGGTTCAACGACATGGCTCTCGACTACACCATGAACGTTCGCGAGGAGCGATCGATCGACGCCAAGCCGGGGATGGTGGCCCAGAAGGACTGGGGTCAGGCCGGCAAGCTCATGAAGACTATGATGGTCAACTTCTACAACCTCAAGTCTGTGGGTGTCATCTACACCGCTCAGGAGAGGCCCATGGAGACCATGTCTTCGGAGGCCGACGAGGATGTCGAGGCGGAAGTCATGGCCTTCGTGGCCGACCTGCCCAAGGGGGTGCGAGGCGCGGTCAACTCTCTGGCTGACGTCATCGGTCGGATCTACGTGGCGCCCATCGAGCTCAACGGTGTCGAGAAGAAGCAGCGTCGGCTGTGGCTTGGTGAGCACCCGATGTACGACACTGGGGCCAGGTCGGAGTACGTGCTTCCTAACTACCTTAAGAACCCCACGGTTCCTAGGCTTCTGCAGCTGCTGGATGAAGGCAAGGTCACCCGACCTCGGTCTTCAACGAAGTAAGATCTTCAGACTGCAGGATGATAAGATAGATATCACCAACGACCTCCACACAGGAGACATGATGGTCAGTGCACACAATCTCGACTTCACGAATGTTCGTGACGGCGGGCAGTTCAACAAGAAGCGGCGGCCCGAGGGCGACTACAAGGCGCGCATCACCAAGGTCGAGGACAAGGAGTCGAAGCAGGGCAAGCCGATGTGGCTCTTCACCATCGAGGTGAAGGACAAGTCGGGCACCGGCACCTACCCGTACTACTGCGTACTCGAGGAGACTCAGCTCTGGAAGCTGCGAGCCATCTTCGGCGCAGCCGGCGTGGTCATCCCGAAGAAGCGGGTCCGGGTCGACCCCAACAAGCTGGTCGGCAAGTACATCGGCGTGACCCTGCAGGACACCGAGTACAACGACAAGATCCAGTCCGAGGTGCAGTGGGCCATCCCGGCCTCGGAGGTCCAGTCGGACGCGGACGCCTCGGACATCGACGACACCGAGGACGAAGAGGAGGAGGTGGACGAAGAGGAGGAAGAAGCTCCTCCGGCCAAGCCTGCCCCCCGCACTCGCACCAAGGCCAAGCCTATCCCTCAGCCTGAGCCCGAGGAAGAAGAGGACGGGGAGGAAGTCGAGGAAGAGGAGGAGATCGAAGAGGAGGAGCCTCCGCCTCCGCCTCGGCGGACCAAGAAGGCCGCGGCCCCGGTCTCCACACCAGCCAGCCGGCGAGCCGCCGCCAAGAAGCCGGCGATGGTGGACGACGACGAGCTGGAGGAGCTCGATCTCGAAGGTCTGTAGACCACCGAGGTTGACTCGTCGGGCCTGCTCATGCGATGATTGACCTTGTCGCCGATCGCCAGGCCGCGCGACGCGCACGGAGGTTAGAGCCTCACCTCAGGACCAGCGGTGCAACTGACCTAGTCAGGGTGCGCGTCGACCGCTGGTCCTGCTGGTGTGTGGGGTCATTGCGCGAGGGCGAAGGCCCGACCTATAGTTGGTCGTAGGAAGCTATGAGAGTGACCACGGGAGAGTAAGATGAGTGGGCCTGAGGCACGCATTCAGCAAGACATCCAAAAGAAACTCACTGCCATGAGAGTCTTTGTGTTCAAGGTTCACGGCAGCGCATTGATGACCGTGGGGCTACCCGACCTCATCTGCTGCGTGGACGGTGTGTATCTAGGTCTGGAGGTGAAGACGCCTGAGACTAGAAATAATGTCAGCCCCAAGCAGGCGTACATCCACGACCAGATCAGGCGCGCCGGCGGCGAGTGTCATGTGGTGTGGAGTACCCATCAAGCGGTGAGAATCATCGAGCGCATGAGGGCCGATGCGCAATCGTCGACGCTACCTTAGGAAGTCTGAGAGATGCTTTAGGATCGATCAGATGTCGTCGATGACCAATGATGCGCGATCAATACTTAAGGTCCTCAGGGAACCTGATAGATAGTCACACACAAGAATGCCCCCTCGCGGGGGCCATCTTGCTTATCGAATCTGCATGTCGGTTAGATGACCGTCGTCGAACCCCCAAAGCGACTGGACGATGGACTGCTCGAGCGTCGCGATCAGGGCGAACCTGTAGTTGTTGATCTCGTGGGTCCAGTCGAACTGCTCGCCGTAGACGTTCTCGGCCATCACTCCGACGATGGAGCTGACCATCTTGTGCATGCCGTTGTGGGTGAGCTCGGCGAACATCTGCTCGTGGCTCAGGTTGTGGGTGACGAAGGCGGCCTGGCTCAGTCGGTACATCGTCACCCAGTCGTCGAGGGTGAGGGCCTGCAGGAAGGTCTGCTGCTGGGCGACATCGACGATCGCGTCGGTCACATCGTGGATGACCTCGAATAGGGATCGGGGCGCTGAGACTGAGCTCACGTCAAGCTCCTTAGTCGTGTGGTCGCCGATCGATCAGATCGACATAGTCATGCTACCTCGTCCATCGACTCCCTGCAAGGCCCCTGATATAACGATAAGCCCTCACACACCGACCGGCCCGAGGAGCGTGGGGTGCCCTCGGGCCGGCGGTCGGTGTGGATCAGTAGTTGAAGGTACCGTCCAGGATGCCGCCGCGGAGCTGGTCGCGGTCCTCGTCGGAGAGTTCCTTCCACTCGCGGCTGAAGTCGGTGAGCTTGGTGTAGCCGAAGAACTCCTTGAGGTCCTTGACCCCGATCTTCGGGGCCGTGGTGCCGCCGGTGTTCTTGTCCGCGTTGCGGAGGCCGGTGAAGCGGACGGTGCCGGTTTGGCCTGGGCGGCGATGAGATAAGTATATGGGCTTGGAGCATGGATGTCAAGGTGATCATTTAATATCCTCCCCATCCTACCTCAGGCTCGGGGCAATAATAGGGGTCACCGACACTCACGACAGCGAAGTCCACCGTGGCCTGACTGTCCAGGTGTAGGGGTTGGATGAAGTCACCCTGCACTGCATCATGAGTCAATGCGAACTCGATCAGATCTTCTTCCCTGAGCGACTCAAGCATCTCCATGAGTGCCCGCTTGGTGATGGCCATGCAGGTATGATATCACGACACCAGTGAACCCCGCCGGTCTGTGGATCGGGGAGAGCCGGCGGGGCCCACGGGAGAGGAACTCGGGATTCCCCTCTCATCAGCCGACTCGGGGATTGGCGGGGGAAGTATCTCCCCGGCCGGCTGGGTCTGTTAAGTTTATTGAAGCTCTTCGTCGATCTCCGCACCCACCCGAAGTGCTTCGAACTCCTCGTCGCTGATGTCGCCGTTGTGGTAGCCGCAGTAGTGGCCCGGGCCACAGAGCTCGTGCACCGGCTCCCAGTCGCCGCACCACTTGATCTGCTGGTGCCTCTTGCAGAACATCGTACTATCGACCGTGGGGTGACCGCACTTCACGTCCAGCCCTCGGACTCTGGGGTGTGAGGTCTGGAAGTTGCAGATGATGCCCTGCCGGCGCTGCCTGTCCGCGATGCTGCTGGTGAGCCGGGTCATGAGGTCGTCGGCCTCCAGCGGATCGATCTTCTCGACGATCTTGCTGCGCTTCGACCGGGGCGTAGAACGAGTCGCGGGAGAGATCGAGGTGGCTCGCGGCCCTCGTCGTCCTCCCGACCAATCGGAGAATCGAGTCCGGATGTCGGCGACATCGTCGTGATCGAAGATGTACCTTGCCCCCTGACCCACCGGCTCGTAGGGACTGGCGTCGGACCTCAGGAACTTCCTGAAGGTGCGAGAGTCGGTCCCAATCTCCTCGGCCATCTGCCCCGTATTCAACGTGTCGGCCATCCGTGGCTCCTAGTCATCGTGGTGCGGCGTCAGCATAATGCTATCACCTCTCCACGAGGAGCGTCAAGGCAGCCTCAGCCGAGTTTCGCGATGAAGTACTCCAGAGTGAAGTAGTCGGGCAGGGTCACGAAGTCTATGCCGTCTGGGCCCCAGCTCTCGGCCATGAACAGAACGTCGCCGTAGATGTAGTCGTGGGTGCCACCGTAGAACTTGGAGGCTCTGAAGTTCACCGACTTGCACTTCTGGACCCCGTCTTCATCCACAACCATCACGATCCCCAGCCTCGACCGATCCCGATCAGCGAGGGCCAGAGTGGCGAGAGTGTTGACCCGCTCCATGTATCCATCGAGCTCGGCGTGGATGCTGGCCAGCAGATCACTCATGTTCCTGTGCTTGATGGTCCTGAGCTCAGGCGCCTTGTGGAGATCCACCGGCAGCTTGATCAGCTTGAACTCATTCATGGTCAGGACGACCTTCTTCTCGGGGGGGTGGACTTCGTGGAGGTGGGCTTGGGGCCGAAGGAGCGAGCCCGCGCCCGGCGAACCTGTGCGGACTCGAGAGTCACCACACCCTCGCGAGGCAACCTGTCCTGGTCGATCAAGTGGCCTTGGTTCTCCGGGGAGGCCAGGAACATGATGCTGAACGGGGCGCAGGCCGTGCACTCCACACCGAGCAGGGGTGTGGTGTCGTGACGGTCGCTGTAGGATCGAGGCGCCAAGAGCTCGTTGGCGACATCAGCGAAACGCGGGTCGGTGACGAGGTCCGCGAAGACCGGTTCCAGGTTCGCGTCTAACATGCGAGTCATAGTTGTGATCTCTCCCGGGAAGTCTGTGGCCAGAGTAGATTGGGTCCTGTATGGGGCCGCTCGATGGCAGCCTGCTCAGTATATTGCAGATGTCGTCGTGCAGCAATTCAGCTCGGCAGGCTAGCTCGGCCTCCAGGGCTCGTCGCATCGAGCGCAACCGTAGGCCGACTCGGTGTCGCCGGTCGGCACAAACACCGGTCGGCCGGTCGAGTCGGCGCCCATGATCACACCAGCGGTGAACTGCATGAGGAGCCAGTCGTGTCTGCAGGGCATGGACATAGAATCCACACCAGCGACGGGCGAATCGAGCAGCTCGCCTACGAGCTCGTTGGAACCTTCGTCGAGCATGTGAACCTCTGACTCTAGGAGCGACGAATGCTATCGATTGAGATACCACATACAGCGCAGCGACGAACAGAGCCGTCGTAAAAACCCTCCAGCACCGTGCCACGGAAATTGTGGTGTTGGACGAAGTAGCCGAAGATCGTGGGTCGGCGGCAGTAGAAGCACCACTCATGCGACCCGTAGTCTTGGATGAGTTGAGAGGGCGTCCGCCAGATAGAGCTCGTGACCTTGGGTCGAGGAATGCCGTCGGCGCCCACCAGAATGATGGGCTCACCGTTCTTGATGGCCCGAACATGGCGGATGGGAGGCTTGTAGGATACCCCCCGGGACTGGAGGACGGCGTCGTGCACCGAACCCTCATCGATCCCACGCAGAATGAATCGAACTCCTGCCTGGTACTGGACAACATCCTTGCGCCTCCAAGCGCTGTTGGTGTGGGTCTTCACCCAGATCCTCCACGCGGCCCGAGTGAGCTGTGTGGGGTATAGATCAGGAGTGGTGGTGAAGAACCGTCGGAAGGTCTTGTCCTGAAGCAACTCTCCGATCGGGATCATGGCTGTCATGCGGTGTGACTCCTAGTCGAATAACAGGGGCGCGTCGATGGCATCACTTTATCGCCTCGGAATTAATCGCGCAACCAACGGGGCCCCTCATAGCGCAAAATCTTGTGGACTTGATCATCAAAGCTATTGCATGCAATAATATGGATATCATCATCGACTAGCAGGGGAGGTGCCTTGAAAAGCCGACAGCAGATCGAGGACACGCTGGATGTCATCTCACAGGCATGGGGACCGAGAGCCAACAAGGGTTACTGCTTCTTCTCCTGGATCGACCGGCAAGAGCAGAGTGAAGGCAAGAAGGGCTTCCACGATGGTCCGCCCTTCGAGTGGCCGACCGAGCGGAACGACATCGTCGACCACATGCTGGCCCATCAGAACGACGATCTGTACTGGTGCCCGGTCATCTTCGGAGCTCCACACCGCAGGGCCGCCGACGCCCACGAAGAGTATTCACTCTGGGCCGACCTGGACGAGGCCGATCCCCACCGTATAGACGAGCAGTGGCGACCCACGGTGGCCTGGGAGACCTCACCCGGGCGATATCAGGCGCTCTGGCTGCTGAACGACCCCGAGACCGAGGATCTCTACGGCGCCGCCCGTCAGACCGGGGAGAACCGCCTCATGACCCACATGGTCAAGGCGGACCCCAGCGGATGGGACATAACTCAACTACTTAGGGTGCCCGGCTGGAACAACCACAAGCCCGAGTACAATGTGGCCGGTCGGAGGGCCCAGGGCAAGCTGCTGTGGCACGACGGGCCCAGATACGATGCGGTGGACTTCAACAGACTGCCGTCGCTGCCCAAGGGTTTCCATGTCGTGGAGTTCGACGACGAGCTTATGGCGGAGATCGAGGATGTCGACCGAGCGGAGCTCGCCAAGCGCATCGGCCCCCTGTTACCGCGACGCGCGCAGAACCTGCTCAAGGCTCGCTCGGTCAACGGCGACGATCGCAGCAAGACTCTGTGGTATCTGGTGCAGTGCCTGGCTGAGACCGAGTGCACGGTGGCGGAGATTATCGCCATGGTCCGCCCGACAGTGTGGAACAAGTTCGACGGACGAGCCGACGAGCTCAGGCGCCTAGGCTCGGACGCAGCCGCGGCTGTCGACGCCCACGACGAGAAGTCCGCCGGCGGGCCCCTTCCAACCAAGCGAGGCTGGGCCGCCGGCATGGCCGACGTCAAGAGACCATCCTGGCTCATACCCGGCGTGATGACACAGGGCAGTGTGGGATTCATAGCCGGTGAGCCCAAGACACGCAAGAGCTGGGTGGGGCTGGATCTCGCCTTCAGCGTGGCGATGAGCGGCGACGGCCACGCGGTGAGGTTCTTGAACCATTTCGACATCCTCGACGGCGGCCCAGTTCTCTACATGATTCTCGAGGATGCCCTGCCGGTGGTGAAGTCACGGGGCGAGCGTATCTGGTCGGCCAAGCGGGAGACCGCCTGGACGCTGGCCTTCGAGGAGGGACAGCTCCAGTACGGCCGAGATTATCTGGGCTCCACACCCGATCCCTCGGTGGACTATGTGGGAGACTGCCTCGTGCAGCTGAGCTCTGTGAGAAGCCAGGAGTGGCTCTCGACCATGATCGGTGAGGGCAAGCTCGGCACCGGCCGGCCCTACAGAATGCTCATCGTGGACACTCTCATGCGCAGCGCCGGCGACGTGGATGAGAACAAGTCTCTGGAGCTCATGAACAAACTGCTGGGCCCTCTCACTCTGCTCTCACGACGACACCGCCTGAACATCGTGGTCATCCACCACTTCAAGAAACAGTCCACCAACGGCCCCACACGCGGGGGCCAGCGCATGCTGGGCTCTCAGGCCCTCCACGCGTGGGCGGAGGACAGCATCTACGTGACCGCCGACGCAGCGGACCTGGTGTTCGACGTGGAGAGTAAGAGCGCCGAGTCATCGACACACCGCTTCAGTTTCACAGGCTCCACGGGCGTCTGGCTGCCCACACACACGACCGCGACAGACAGCACACCCAAGACTCTGGACTTCGCCGGCGTGGAGCAACCACGACCGGGCCCCAAGCCCTCCAACCGAGCCATAGCGGCTCTGGCGGAGCTCGGCCCCGAGCCTCAGACGGTGCAGGCCGTGGCGGATCACCTGGGCGTGACCTACAACGCCGCCAAGACACAGCTCGAGCGATCTCACTCACGCGGCCTGGCCCACCGCACAGGCACCCTGTGGTACCTGCCCCCGATCACACAAGCCACCCGCGCCCTCACGGCCCTGACAGCCCTCGGCCCCGGCGGCCACACCCACCAGGCTATCGCCCACCAAGCCGCCGACACATACACCCAGACACGCCGAGCCCTCGAGTCCGCCCTGGCCCACGGCAAGCTGACCTTCGACCCCAACCTCAAGCTCTGGTCCCTCAAGTAACCCAAATCAGCAGCCCGGAGGCGCCCCCACGCGGGCGCGCGCCCTCATACATGCCCCTGCACCCCTGCCCCACCGAAGGTGGGGGGCATGGGTGTGCAGTGGGCGTATGAGAGATAGAATCACAAAGGGCGGGTCATCCCCTCATCCTCGCTGCGCTCGGAGTGAGCGACTGACGGAGCATGACGAGACCCTAACTCTGACCTGAGACAACACTGAGTGGGGGGATATATTATATTCTCTCTCTCATCGCCCTACCCCGATCACATCTCACCACACACCGCGCATCGCCGGCTTCGCCGCTCGCACGGTGTGGGAGTGACGGGGTGGGGCTGATTGCACGGGGACATGATCGATGATATAGTGGGGGCATCACCAACTCGCTTCAACACCCGGACAGGAAGACATGAGCGCTAAGATAGAGGGGAAGAGACTGCAGGCCGCTCCCCTGGGCCGCCCGCCGCTGTTCAAGGACCAGGTCACGATCGGCCCGGTCTCCGCCGAGCGGAGGCTGAAGGACGCTCTGGTCAGGCTGGCTGAGCGCGAGGGGGTCGCGACCGCGGTCATGATCCGCCGGGCTCTGATCATCGGCACCAAGGAGCTGCTCGGACAGGCCCGCACCATCAGCTCTGACAGCGAAGGCACCGACAATGAGTGAGATCGAGCCTCTGTCGGGCTCCGCGTTTCAGGCCTGGCACGACAATCTGACGCCCTCGGCCCAGGCTGTCGTGACATTCGTCAGCGCTGAGATCATCTTCTTGCCCGAGCACGACGACAGGCCCCTCTCACTCATCCGCCGAGAGATCTACGACCGGGCCGTGGCCGTGCTGGGCCGGCAAGCCGAGGGCGGGACACAGAGCGGGGGGGTGAAGAAGCATCCCTCCTCTGACCGACCGAGGGCAGCTCTCGACGGGCCGTTCCTACACCTGATCACCCAGAGCTCTCTGCAGGATCTCGCCCAGGATCTCGGCCGGAGGCTGCTCGACAACGATCCGGACACTGATCTGGGCCCTCGTGAGTTGAAGCTGATCGCCCTGTGGGCCGGCGACGTCTTCGCTGAGATCCACGCTCTCGCCGAGGCCGCGGGCACCGACTTCGCCTACTCCGGGATAGACGACGGTGCGACCCTCACCCACCTGCTGGAATACCTGAAGTCCGACGATTCACACACCAACACACTCTGGGAGTGGAAGCCGTGAGCGACACCGAACGCAACGAGCAGGAGATGGCTCTGAGACAGATCTCTGGCGCTGAGGCGCTGGGCCGCAAGATTCAGGTGTGGGCCCACACGCAGTTCGGGGAGGCCTGGACTCTACAGGCCTGCCGCGATCTCGCCGGGTGGATCGTGGAGGACGCCCGAGACACGATCTTCGCCAAGAACATCGACCGTGTGGAGGTCATAACCGCCCAGACCGACAAGCTCATCGACGCCATGAAGACTCTACACGACATCAACCACCCTGAGTGCTCCTCCTGCCACGGGATCGGGTAGGAAAGAAGGAAGAAGGAAGGAAGAGAGAAGGAAGAGAGAAGGAAGAGAGAAGGAAGAGAGAAGGAAGAGAGAAGGAAGAGAGAGACTATGTCTCATAGACCGAAACCACGATCCGTCCGTCGAAGTCGTCCGCGAACCTACCTCAACGGCCAGGACGGGCTGGTGCACATGCGCCGACTCACGATCCACCAGAACGGGGTCAACATCGCCTGGTGTGGGGGATATTCATACGTCGTGGGCTCACTGTTCGGGGTCATGACCATGAAGCTCAACGAAGTCACCTGTCAGACGTGCGTCGACAACGCTCTCGCGGCAGGCCTGAGGTTGGCCGAAGAGGGAGACACGAAGTGAAGGCGCAGGAGTTTCGGACCTGGTGTGCGAGCCTGCCCCAGGAGGAGTTCGACGAAGTCAACACGTTCGTCCAGAACGCGGTGTGGGGTAAGCAGGTGACAGACACCGGGGAGGGTGGGGGGAGAGACACGCAGACACCCACACTAGACCACACCACGATCGATGAGCTACGGTCCACCATCGTCAGGCTCCACGACCGCCTGCACGGCAGATCGTGGGTGAACGACGCGACGACCGGACACGAGAGCGGGGGCATCATGCCGCCAGACATGATCTACGCCGGCCAGACCCTCCGACTGACCATGGACACTCGGCCCAGATATGAACCTCGCCAGGGCGACGGCCCGGGGCTGATCAGGATCGCCCTCGACGAGCCGGTTGAGGTGGGCGAAGGTCAGGCGGGCTGGCACTATCTCCACCGCATCGTGGTCCCGCCGCTGCAGGGAGGTCACACCAACATCCGAGGCTGGCACAAGACACCCTGGCGGGTCAAGGCCGAGGCCATCGAACACTGGAGCCTGGCCATCCAGCAGCAGACCGCCCAGGTCTCCCAGAGGTTCTATCTGCCCGAGGGCTCGGTGGTCGAGCACGCCTGGGTGGAGCCCAACGCAGAGAGCTGGATGTTCCAGACCGAGAGTCTCGACGAAGAGATGAGGGGAGAGTAGGATGAAGCTGAGTCTCAGGCGGACCGACGAGCCGGACTACCGACCGGTCCCACCCATGTTCGACGAGTTCAGTGTGGGGGGTGAGGCGCTGGTCGAGGCCAGCCGAAACTACCACGACGCCACACTGGGCTGGATGATGGGTCTGGGCTGGTATCGACAGATCAGGATGGATCTGAGCCACGCGGTGAAACTGCTGTCGGTGGACTCCGGAGCCACTCGGAACAGAGCTCGTGGACATCGCCGGGAGGACATCTACACCGTCGCCGTGAGGCTTAATCTGGGCGGTGACGGGGGGCACGCCACGACGTCCCAGATAATGCCGATCCTCTCGTCGGACTTCGACAAGTGGGCCAGGCACGGGGTAGTGATATCATGAGGGCTGAAGCTCACTAGGCACAAGGGAGAAGAATGAAGATTGATGTATTGTATGAGACCGGCGACAACCTGCTGCCTGAGGCAGAAGAGAATCTGTTCTGTCTGTGGGCCGCGTCGGTCTACCGGGAGCGGGTCAAGCAGCTCGCGAAGTGGGGCGACCAGCGCCACGCCGACGACACGGGCGGCGACTCGCTGAGGCAGGCGGCTGAGCACGCCCAGCACGTCTGCCAGGTGGCCGCCAGGCACATTGTGAATGACAGGTGTGTGGGAGATCCCGGCTGGCGACTGATCTTGAACGAGGAGGTGGACACTGCGCCCGGCGGGCCCGACATCGTGGGTGTGGAGGCCGACGAGGTCTGGATCGGCCACCGCGCACAGCTGGGAGGCCCGGCATGATGGGTGAGGATGAGAGTGGGGGAAGGGGCGGCAGGAACAGGGTGGTGGAGGACAGTATCCGTTCGGTCGACGCTCGGCTGAGGAAGCGGGGACTGGGTTCAGAGGTGATCGAGAAGCTGACCCGGGTCAGGTGGCACATACCGGCTGAGCTGACGACTCGGCCAGGCGTCTACTGCCGGGTAGTCTGGGGGGATGAGGGGGACTACTTCGAGGTGCTGATGCTTGAGACCGGTGGGCGGTGGCTCTACCTCGATCCGGACTCGCTGGGGTGGATTGAGTGTCATGAGAACTATGTCGAGGACATGCTCTCAGGGTCCATCGCTCCAATGGTACGGCTCCGCAGCTTGTACACATCGGTCACGCCCACGGCGATCCGGGCCGTCAAGGGAGTAAAAACTGAAGGAGAGAACAGAGAATGAGCGAGGAGAATGATGAGGGGCAAGATCGCGAGCCCACTCAGCGCGAGGAGCTGCTCCACGAGCTTCTGGGGTCAGGAATGGTCGACAGGGACTACGCTGAGGTGATCATCGACCAGCTCATCGCTCCGCTGGTGTGGGAGGTCGGTGACGCTGTCTTCGACTGCGGAGATCTGACACAGACGATGGCAGAGCTCGGGTGGCGGTCGATACCGGGCAGCGGAAGGTAGTGGGGGAGATGCCGATCGAGGGCAAGGACACGCAGTGGCTCGCGATCTGTGTCACACGACACGCCGAGTGGTCCGACTTCTTCTCACGACTGTGGGAGAAAAGACAGGACGTAGTCGACCATGGATCTGCCCGTGGATGGCTCGCCACGGGACCCGGCCACGATCAGGTAAGAGCGCAGGTCAGAGATGATAAGCTGGGGCCGGGGGAGTGGGTCGAGCGGCGGCTGCTGGTTGTCGACGTGAGTAGAGGCGGGAGTGAGCTCTGGAAGTTGCAGGGCAGGAGCTTCTGCGGGTCGTGGGTCTCTGGGTCGTGGCCGGTGGTGAATATGGTGGGTGGCTGGCGAGAGATAGGGGTCATCACGGACGTCGAGGCCTGCCTGAGAACGAGAGGCGGCTGTCCCCACGGCTGGTGTGGACGATGGGGCATGACGGAGGATCAGGTGTGGGAGTGGCTGGGACTGAAGAGAAGTGAGGGACGCAATGAGTAGAGTGGGCATGACCGGCGATAAGAGGAGGGTCGAAGATGACCGGGGCGACTACTGGCGGACGGTGGAGAGGGCCGTCAGAGCTCGGATCGCGGAGATCATGAGCGCCGCGGGGGTGGACCAGGGGCGGATAGGGGTCGAGGTCTTGTTCGATCTGCCGCAGAGCTTCGTGGAGGCCTACGAGCTGCTGTGGGATAGGGCTCTGGTGGGTGTGGACCATGAAAGACAAGGAGGCGGAGGACGAGATGCGGCGAAGGCCGAGGTGGGTAAGGTCGGAGATCCAAAGAACAAGGGCGGTGGCGCAGGGGGCAGAGTCAAGGACACTGAGCGCAGCAGAGAGCGAATGTCTGAGGTGGTTGTTAGATCTGGCGGAAGCTCTAGGCGTGGGGTCCGTGGGGCAGCTAAGGGTAGTGCGGCGGGACTCAGACTGGGCGACGAGGAGGCTCTAGAGCTGAAGGCCAGGATCGACAAGCGGCTCCGGGGCATGGCCAGGGAGATCTTCGAGGAGCTGAATCGGCTGGGGATAGGGCTGACGGGGGAGGGGGGGAGAGGGGATGAGATGCAGACCCGGAGGGTGGACTTTGATCGATTGGCTCTGATGCGTCATGTGGCCGCGCCATCGACTGATGAATGACGCGACGATTTGATTTGAGGGCTTGATTGGGAAGCCGGGGAAGGTGATTGGGAAGGGTGGGGTTGGCCTCGCGCATCGATTGATGCGGGGGCCTTCTTCATGTCGTGAGGAATGCTTGGGGAAGAATCAAGGGGTCGGGAGAGGGGCCAGGGGCTCGGGAGTTCACTCGGAAGAGTTTATGTCGCTCCCCGTTAGATGCCACGGGGTCGATTAATGAAGGTCGAAGGAGATCGAGAGACAACAAGGAACTCTAGTGGATCTGGAACAGAGTCATCCACGTTCGATCTCTAAATCGGACACGGGGTGTACATAAACACTAAATATAGGACAGTTTCCTCACGACCGGACAGGCCTGGCGTGTTAAGGTCCGTTCTGTCGCTGGCGTCAACGGTATTTAGCATGATCAACTCCCGAAAAAGGTGTGAATTCTGGGAAAAAACGGTGCGGCATGTACAAAACGGACAATGTCGGGGTATTTATAAAGGTGTTGAGCGCTTCTCTCACCTTGACGTGCGCAAGGTGCGATACGCGCGTCATAGGCACGTCATGCCTACGACGCACACCTGCACGTCATGATGCGCGCGAGTGAGATCTGGGACAAAAACTGGGCTCAATCTGGAGTAAAAACCACACAATCATCGGAAAATGATGCGAGTCGCGATCGACACGTGGGTGTGGGATGCAGGTCAATGCATGACGACAAACACAAATAATAAAATGGGGCGGTTTCCGCGCGGTTTTGCGATGCGCCACGATATTTCATCAAAAAAACTGGAAAGAGACTTTTCGCTCCGGTGAGAGTCTAGATCTGTTATATCCGGACAGACAGGTGCGAATCGGCTAAATATGAGGGATCGGACAAAACGGACAAATCGCCAGGCAGTATTAGATCACGCCTGCGCGCGATACCATAGATCATGATATAAGTAAAGGCTCGAGGGGCGGCTGACAGCCAATAGTTATTAATAAAAGATCTTCAAAAGTCGTCCGTTTTAGGGTGATTTGGAGCTTGACAAGGGGGGTGCGAGGGGGTATATTTAAGGCATGAACGAAACGCGACGAGGGGGAATCGCCCCCCGACGCGCTTGACAACTGAAGGAATGATCACAATGGCCGCAAAGACCGTGAAGACCGCGTTCACCGCCGCAACGCTCGCCACCGAGTGCGAGACCGACGCCAGGACGCTGCGGAAGTTCCTCCGCTCGAAGGACTCCGGCATCGACCCCGTCGGCAAGGGCGCCCGCTACTCGCTGGAGTTCACCCCGACGCAGCTCGGCAAGGTGAAGAAGAACTTCGCCGACTGGACCGCCGCCGCGAAGACCGCCAAGGCCGCGCGGGACGAGGACAAGGCCGCGAAGGCGCTCAACGTCCTGACCTCGACCCCCGCATCTCAGGGGGTTGACGAGGTCGACGAGGACGAGATCGACTTCGAGAACATGACCGACGAGGAGATCGACAACTGGGCCGACGACGCGGTGATCACCAACGCGCTCGCCGAACTCGACGCCGAGGACACCGACGAGGCCTGATCTCAACAACTGAATATCCGCGACACGACCCCTCCCCGAGGGGTCAAGTCGTGTGTGGAAAGGCCATCATCTTAATAGATTGATGATTAATGAATGATATCAACACCGTTATTATTGCATGCAATGCAATTTCTGCGTTTAGATTAATATTCATATATTGACATAGGCGCCGTTCATGCTCGCCGATCTTGAGTCCATCAAAAAGCTGATCGATAAAGCAGGCATATGGGTAGGAGGCTCTGGGAGGGGGCTAGAATCGACGCGCAGGGCGGGCCTGAATGCCAGCATTCCGCCCTTCCCTGGGGCACTCAGAATCGCTGAATGACCGCCTTGACAATGACGAGGCTAGGGGGTAGTATTAAGGCATGAACGAAACGACACCTCCGCGCCCCGTACGACGCCCCGCCGCGATCACACGCACCGAGAGGCCCCTGCCTCTGCCCACGCGCACACCGGGTGTGGGACTGAGCTCCACTGAACACACTCCGACACACAACACCAAGATCACCGAGGAGAACACCATGAGCACCAAGAACCGCATGCCGCGCTGGCTGAAGATCACTCTGGGGTCCGTGATCGGCATCGTGACGGTGCCGCTGCTGCTCGCGGTCATCATCGGGTCGGTGCAGGGGATCACTGGGTCGGTCTCAGGGAACGCGACGGCGCCCGCCGCGAGCACCTCTGGGGGGTCGACGCCGACGATCGCACAGGACTACCGGGACTGCCTGGCGCTCGCCTCGAAGGACAACTTCGCGCCTGAGGTCTGCGAGGGACTGAACCCGAACGGCGACACCGCGAAGACCAACTGCACCTACGAGAAGGCGCACAGCGAGCCGATGGTCGACTGCCCGATCGGCACGACGCGTAAGTAGGACCCTGCAATGCCCCGCTGCGCGCGGGGTATTCGCATGTCCATAAAAGAACTGGAAATCACTTGTTGTTTTGGCTGAGGTTTGGTGTGGGGATCGATCGTGAAATGTCGCCCCTATCATCTTATGTCCGTTAAAGGGCGACATGTGTTAAATGTCCGTTTTCTCCTTGATCGACATCGCGATCGATGATTTTTCCGATCAATTTATGATACCATGATCAGAGAGGGTCGTCAAGGTTCAGGGGTGAATATTAAATCATTGATATAATGACCGTGACAGCGCGCAAGGGGGTTTTTGGGCAAGATGTTTTATCCCTGAATGCTAGCATTGAAGGGGGGATGATCTTGTCGCAGGGGGCGAATGAGGGGGATAACGAATTGATAACGCATCCTTGCGATCATGCTCGCGAGGGGGTATGATTGCATCATGAACGAATACGAAATCGAACATCCGATTCGCACGAACGCGATCATCGCCGCCGCTCACGCGCTGAACATCGACGACGCCGACTTGATCGGTTACGCATTCGACGCGATCGATGAACAAGATCATCACGCCTACGACGCGATCAACGACCCGCGCATCACGATGATCTTGATCATCAACGCCTTGAGCGGATACGATGACGATCACGACGACATGACGCATGATCTTTCGCACGCGACCGACATGATCGAAAACTGCAACGATCACCCCGACAACTGCTCAACTTGCTGCGACGATCACGAATAAAACATCTTCAAATCGCGCCCCCTCAAACCTTGCGCGCGAGGGGGCGCGATGATAAAATCTAATTAATCGATCAAATGAAGGGGAAATCATGATCACGCTCGACACCTTCGCATACACGATCCTCTCGCGCTATGACATCGCCGATCTTCACGCGACGCGCGACGCGATCGAACTCGCCGATCTGCTCATCGCATATGCCGATCACACTGACACCGAATTCGACACCGATCTTGACGATGACATGATCATTCCTGAACTGCGACTGATCATGACAAACATGATCTTGAATCCCGTCGACTGATCATCCTGCCGATCTGATCATGCCCCTGATCGCGGGGGCAAGATCATGTGTGTGGAGATGTTTTATGAGGGGGCATTGTAAGGGGGTTATATACGCCGCTCCATATAAGGGTGTATAGATGACTGCATCAGGATATTGATTAATCATCATTCATATATCCATGTATTGATATCGGCGCCCTCATCGCGCATCATCATTGATTATTCATGTATGTATATCATCTTCATCATGATCATTGCATGATATCCTTGATGAGATGATTGATCCGTGTTTGTCCGTATGTATGGATATATCATCGGATGTGGATGAGATGTCGGTCATGTCGGTTGTCGGCAGATGTGCGGCATGTATCCCCATATGTCCGATATGAACCCGCCCGGGTGGAATGGCGGGGTTATAACGAATATCCATCTTTCGGACGGTAGTTCGTGCCGGCTTGAGAGATCTCATGAGAGCCATATATGATATATAGTGCCGGCTGAGCGCTCTTTCACCCAGCCTTTATATCATTAATTATTCTGGATCACGGACCTGATATACTCGACCCATGAAGCTCATCGCCCGCGCGTGTATCGCGCCCTTGATCATCGCCACGTCCATCGCCCTCGCGGCGGCGTCCTGCAACGACCCGTCCTCCCAGAACCCGCCCCCCGCCTCCTCCCATCCCAACTCCCCCGCCACAGCCTCCACGTACTGCTCCATCTTCGACACCTCGTGTGGACCCCAGCCCTCCTCAACCAATCTCAACGCCATCCCCAACCAGCCCATCCCCTCGGCCGATGCCGCAAACCCCTTCAAGATCGACCCGTACTTCGTTCTCGGCCTCTGCCACCTGTACCTGAGCCCGCCGGACACTGGGGGCATCAAGGTCACCGACGGTATCCACGTCGACGGGGGCGTCATCATCATGTGCGCCACCGCACCACGCACCCACACCATCACCATCCGCCTGCAGAAGAAGGACTCCACCACCGGCGGCTGGATCGACGAGTTCCCGCCCTACATCTCGCTCAAGATCCCCCGCGGCGCCAATCTGCCCTCGGTCCACGTCGTGACCTCGCTCTGCTACCCGGGGGTGTGGAGCATGTACATCGCGGTCGCCGGCATCGGCTCCGACGGCCTGCCCTTCTCGGCCGAGGGCCGCACGCCCGCCCAGCGTCTGACCTGCAAGTAGACATAAATTTCCGATGACATGAGTCTCGTTCCAGCGACCCTGTCCGTCGATAATTGACTCCACACACACTATGATCATATAGTCTTCTCGAACGGCCACCAGAGTGGGAGACCGGCCCTTCCCGGCTCACCGATCATCCACTCTGGTGGCCTTCACGGGGATCCGCCAGGCTGGGACAAACCTCCTCGGAGGGCGAGGCCCAGACGTAAGGGTCACTGCGTCCCCACAGATCATCCACACCCCCCAGGAGGCAGACATGGCCAGCAAGTGGGTCACTTCGGTCGACGGCGAGAGCTCGGTGAACGTGACGGCCCTCAAGGAGATCCGGGTGGCTCGACTTCCGGTGAACAACACTCAGGCCCTCGCCCCCGACGCCGGCGCCTCGGCTCCTCTGTGGGGTATCTTCGCCACCGTGGAGGAGGGCCGGCAGGTCCAGATCGGCACGGCCACGTACGCCACGAAGGCCGCGGCCATCGCGGACATCGCCACTCAGACCGCCACGTCCTAGACGACCCAGATCGCCTTGACAACCGCCCTCGCGGGCGCAATGATAGGGGGCATGATGACCACCGACACCCCCATCCGCCACACTTCGAGCTCCTTCGCCCAGGACATGCGGAGCCTCCAGAGGCTGCAGAGGCACGACCGCCGCGTCGCGGCCCTGAGGGTCCTCCTCGGCCACCTCGCCTTCAGGATCCTGTGCGTGGCCGTCGCTCCCCCGATCCTCGCCGCAACTCTCGGCCTGATCCAGACCGCTCCGCGGAGGTGACTCTCGCCCATGGCCACACACCGCACGAACGCCTCCGTGGAGTGGCCGCGGGGCACTCTCCACGGCCACAGCAACGAGAAGTTCAGCCACCGCAAGAGGACCCAGCGGCGAATAGCCACGCGGGATGAGTTCGGCGTGGAGGTCATACGACCCTGCGATCCGCACTACGTCCCCCAGTACGAGCCAGACCCCCCCGAGGGCCGAAACATCCGGCATTATCCGCCGTCGCAGTACCACCCCGACGACCTGGACGCCCTCGGCGAGGAGGACATAACCCCAGCCGAGTTCTGGCGACGCAGGAGGGAGCTGAGGCGGGTGTGGGAGACCATACCGGCCACGCCGCTGATCATCGACTTCAGCGACGTGAAGATGCCTGTGTTTCCGTCGACCACGAGGCCCTGGCACAACAAGTCCGAGCACCCTCTGCGGGCGGTGTGGGGTCCAGCCATCGACGAGGCCCGCAGACTCTATCCCGGCCAGGAGAACAGGCTGCGACGGGACGTGCACTACTGGGAGCGGATGGACGCCGGCGATCTGCCGGCGGACTTCAATCCATACCCTCCCCGGTCGGACAAGCACGTCGCCTTCGCTGAGCGGGCCGCCCTGCTCGACGACCGGGCCATGGACCCACAGACCGAGGCGCTGATGACCGAGCGCCAGACCCGCCGGCGGGCCGAGCGGAAGCTTAAGCGGGGCATGGCCATCACGGACGAAGAGTTCGAGATGTTGTTCAAGCCGATCTCCGAGTGGACCATCGACGAACTCGCCAAGGGATACTGCCGCACCAAGGAGGGCCGCTGGCCCTCGCGGCCGCCCTCGCAGTTCATGAGGGGCCAGATCCGAGAGAAGATCGACGAGGAGTTCCGACGCCACGTCAAGCTCGACATGAACGGGCTGACCGTCGAGGCGCTGGCCGCCCTGCGGCACGTGCTCACCGAGGACGGCTCGGACTCCCGCGGCAGACCTCTCGTGCCGGCGGGCGTGAAGGTCAGGACTGCAGAGTTCCTTGTGGACCACCTGATCGGCAAGCCCAAGCAGGTCGTGCAGGAGGACATCTCCATACGCCTGTCGTCCATTCTGGCCGACGTCATGGTCGCTCCCGGCGTGGAGCTCACCGAGGACGGCGTGGTACCCACGGGCCGCTATAGCGCAGGTCAGCGGGGTGTCCGCCAGGGCCACGACGACCAGGCGCTACAGTCCGTGTACCGCAGCACCCTGGGCCACACGCTGGCCATAGATAACGTGGTCGACGCAGAGGTGGTGGACGATGAGTGAGACGCTCCCGGCCAGTCTGCCCCGCTGTGAGGTCGGCGACGAGAACACGTTCGTCTTCGTGCACGACTGCCTAACATACCTGGGAGAGACCACCGAGCTGTCGCCGGACCCGGCCTCACGGCGCTCACTGCCACTAAGCAGTTCGGGTCACTCCGGCTGGGTGTGGATCGGTGAACCTGGTCGCACCATACACCCGTCGATAGACTGCGGCCGGTGTGGGACCCACGGCTTCTGGATCGACGGCGAGTGGAGGGCGGTGGGATGATGGACGACCAGCGGTGCAAGACGTGCGGGGTGCCTCGGACCGAGCACTTTGTGAAGGAGGCCGCGGGTGAGATTAAGCACTCCCACACTCTGACCGGCCAGCTTGTTCGATCCACACTCACCGACTCCCCTCAGTCTGGGTCGACCGAGACCTCGCCACTCAACCGGGTCAACATCATGGTGGCTCCCGCTCCCGACCTGGCGCTCCGGCGGCTCCTTGTCGATCTGGGCGTGGTGACACAGGCCCAGCTGGACGCCATGGTCGAACTGTCGAACACTCTCGATCTGGGGCGGCCGGCGACATGAACACACTCCACATCGTCGGCAGGCTCATGATGGGCCTGTGCGGCGGAAGCGCGGTCGGGCTGATCTCTTGGTTGGTGCTCGACGCACTCAAGAGCGAAGATGATCAGCGGTGAGCCCACTGGAGCCCGTCACCCACGCGGCCATCGCCCGCATCATCGCCTCGCGGGCCCCTCAGGAGGCCGTGGGGATGCTTTGGAGACGTCCTGGGGAGCCTGAGATAGTGCTTGAGCTGAGTAATATCAGCGACGAGCCCACGACATCCTACGCCGTCCGTGTCAACGACATCTTGAAGGGCATCGAGCTTCTCCTGGGCGACGACATCGGCCAGACGTTTGATCCCGGCGATCTGGTGGTATGGCACAGCCACCCCAGCGGCTCGGTCGGCCCGTCGCGGGGCGACATGAGAGCCAGGCTGGAGGACCTCACGTACATGGTGGTCTCACCCACACCCGACGGCGACCTGGTCGTCACAGAGTTCTAGGACGTGAAGACAACATGACCGTGGTCGCAGGCGACAAGAGAGGCGGTGATCCCCTCGTGGACACCCCAGACGTGATCGTGGACGCTCCGTTCGAGGAGGCGCTCATCTGGGTCAAGATGGGCAAGAAGATCGCCCGGCTGGGATGGAACGGTCCCGGCCAGTGGGTGGTCGCCCAGCGGGCCTATCCTGATGGCATCGCCATCAACGAGAACACCGCTCGAGCCACCGGGAGGCCGGTGGGCACGGTAATGATCTTCGATCCATACCTGATGCTACACAACGCTCAGGGCCACTTCGTTCCGTGGACCCCGAGTCAGGGCGATCTGTTCGCCACCGACTGGGCCGTGGTCGAGTAGGACCCACACTCTTCTCCTTCTCCTTCTCCTTCTCCTTCTTACTTCACCCGGAGGTGAGAGACCATGCAGACTCCTCGCAAGGGTTGGATAGGTCTCACCCAGATCTCGGGTGAGGTCAGCTTCATGATCCGGCTGATGCAGTGGCTCAATGGCGACGGCTTCGCCAACTTCGAGCACGTCCTGGTGGTCTCAGACGTCGTCGGGAGCGAGTCCGGCGGCGAGCCACTCATCATGGTCGTCGAGGCAGAGCCGGGAGGCGCCGTCGAGGTGCCGTTCCACTACGACCTGGCCACGACCGTGTGGATCGAGACTCCTCCGGAGTACTGCGACGGTTTGGTGAGAGCCGCCCGGTCGTATCTGAACGTCGGCTACAGCTTCCTGGACTACTTCGCGTGCTCCCTGCACCGCCTTCACCTGCCCGTTCCGGGTCTGAGGGCGTACATCCAGGCCACCAAGCACATGATCTGCTCCCAGCTGGCCGACCAGGCTGCAAACGACGCCGGGTGGCACATCTTCGCCGGGATTTGGCAGGGCTACGTGACTCCGGGTAAGTTTCGCAAGCTGTATGTGTCGATGAACTCCGCCCGGGGGGTGAAGTAGGTGCCATCCGCCACCGTGGTCGCCGACCAGCTGAACTTCACGGCCGACGAAGGAGCCGTGAGGAGTCTGGCGTTCACCCTGCAGGACTCCGCGACTCCGCCTAACCCGATCAACCTGACCGGCATCGTCTTAGAGTTCGTCGCGCAGGCTCTGGACGGCACCAAGGTCGTCTCGATTCTCACGACCGACGTCAGCAACCCCATGGGCTCGCTCGTCGTCGGCACACCGGCCACCAACGGCCAGCTGACTCTGAATCTGACCGGCCTGGCCACTGTGGCCATGTTCAACACCCGCGGCGGCTACGTCTACTGGTCGCTATGGTACCAGCCCGGCACCGCGTCGTCCCAGTCGTCGCTGAACGGCCAGATAGTGGTCAGAAGGGTGGCCCAGCCGTGAGCGTCGTTGTCCTGGACCAGCAGCGGGTCGTCACCGTCGTCGACAACGGTCCGTCCACACAGGTCACGGTGTCTTCGCTGGGTCTACAGGGTCCTCAGGGTCTACCCACCACGGTCAACGGCCACACGGGCGCCAGCATCACCCTAAACGCCGCTGACGTCGGAGCTCTAGACCTGGCCACCCGGGGCGCGGTCAACGGAGTGGCCCAGTTGGACTCGGGCGGCCTGGTGCCGATCGGGGAGCTGCCGCTGACCGGTCTTGCCGGCAACTTCATGGACCTGGCCACCAACCAGACCGCCGCGGGCATCAAGACCTTCAGCGGAGCGACGATTCTGTCGGTGTCTGCGACCACGCCCCAGGTCTACGGCTCGAGCTCGTCTGGCGGCACTCTGACGCTGAACAGCACGTCGAACGCCACCAAGGGCAAGATCCTGCTGGGCACGTCAGCCTACGACGAGGTGAACAACCGCCTCGGTGTGGGGCTGAACGCTCCGTCGACTCCCATCCACACCCGGCAGGCCACCGGCACGACCGCCACCCTGAGGCTGGATGTCACCGGCGACACTGTCGGCCGGTTTACCTCAGACGCCAACGGCAAGCTGCTGTGGGGCCCGGGGGGAAGCACCGCCGGCGACGCCAACTTCTACCGCTCCGGTGTGGGAGTGTTGACCACCGACACCAGCATGACGATCGGTGGATCGCTGACGCTGGGCACCGCGCTGGCCATCGCCCAGGGCGGCACCGGCCAGACCGCCAAGGCGGCCGCCTACGACGCGCTGTCGCCCAACACCACTCTGGGCGACGTGGAGTATCGAGGCGCCAGCAACAATGTTCGATTGGCCGGGTCCACGTCGGCGACCAAGCAGTTCCTGACCCAGACCGGTAACGGCACTATATCTGCGGCTCCCGCGTGGGGCGTGATCCAGGTCGCCGACGTTCCGACGTTGAACCAGAACACCACCGGCACCGCCGCGAACGTCACCGGCACGGTGGCCATCGCCAACGGCGGCACTGGATCCACCACTCAAAACTTCGTGGACCTGACGACAACTCAGGCCACGATCGCGGGCTCCAAGACCTTCACCGGCGCTCATGTGGTGACCAGTGGCGCCACCATCACCGTGCAGGCCCAGAGCTCGGTCACGGGCGGGCAGATATATCGGGCCATCGCGGCGGACACAACCACCATAGCCTTCGAGGCCGAGGTCACCGGAGACTCGGTCCACCGGCTCACCCTAGACGCCACGGGCAAACTTGCGTGGGGCACCGGATCCGCCACGCGAGACACCAACCTGTATCGGTCTGGGGTGGGAACGCTCACGACAGACACCGCGTTCGTCGCCGGCACGACCATCAACGGCACCACCGATGTCCAGGCCGCGGGGGTCAGCTTGGGTCGAGGCATCGTGGTCGCGCCGACCAGCACCGTCTCCAGCGGTACGCCGACCTCCAGCAGCACCGAGATCATGGACAGCGTCCTGGGCACCCTGCAGGCCACCCTGGTGTCCGGGCGCCGCTACCGGGTGGAGGTCACCGGTTTGCTCGGCGGCTCGACGGTGGCCAACGACCTGGTCCAGGTCAAGATCCGCGACTCGGGGTCCTCCAGCACCCCGACTACCGCCTCCGCGCTCGTTGCTCTGAGCGTCTGGGAGTGCCAGACCACGGGCGGCCCCGGACAGACCACCATCCAGTTATTCGACACCTTCGTCGCTGGCTCCAGCGGCACGCACACCTTCGCCATGTTCAGCCAGCGCATAGCCGGCAGCGGCATCTTTACCCCCCTAACTGGAACGCAGCCTCGCAAGCTGGCCATATACGACGTGGGCAACGTGTGAACGCCCCGGTCTACCGCCACGAGGTCGTCAATCTCCTATCTCGGGGGTTAATGGCACCCAAGTCAGAAAGTTCTATGTCGAAGATCTCGGCACAGTCTAGAGGTTAGGAGGCACACATGCCAAGAACTCCGGTCACTCCCGTGCAGGTGACCAGGGCGGGCACAGCGTCGATGACGGTGGTGGCGGCCGACGTGGCCAATGGCAACTCGATGGCCAACAGCGGTCAGCTCAAGATCGGGGTGACCAACGCGGACACCGCCATCCACAACTTCACCGTGACTCCCACCCGCACCGACGGGGGCGGCAACGCGACGGCGGTCAGCTTCGCGATCCCCGCCTCCACCGCCCGGCCGATCTGGTATGGGCCGTTCTCGACATACGACTGGGGTTCAACCATGCTGATCAACGGTGACAACGCGAACATCAAGTTCGAGGGGTACACGTTCTGATCCAACCCCGAGGAGGTCGTCCATGTCCTGGAGATTCCTATACGACCAGCGTTTAGGGTCGGAGTACGGCGGCGTCTCATACTCCGGTCGCATCACCACCAACACGGTCCAGCCCAAGGATCCGTCGGCTCTCACCGCCGACGAGTGCATGAGGTTGGGCTATCTCACCGGTCGAGATAACGACTCCATGTCGCTGGAAGATCGCCGGCAGATGGTGGGGCTCCGACGCTCCGACGGCCGGCCGTCCTGGTTCGTCACCGGCCAGCCCTATGGACCGACCTACGGCGAGGCATGGCAGGCCGCCCAGGAGATCATCGACGCCACCCAGAACTGGATCTGACCCGGGAGGAGGTGACAATGTGGCACAGTTGACCGCGGCTATGAGGAAGAAGCTGCCGAACTCCATGTTCGCCATCCCCGCCACACGGGACTACCCGATCCACGACCGCGAGCACGGCGCCAACGCACTGTCCCGTGTGGACAAGAACGGGAGCTCCCAGCAGAAGGCTCAGGTCAGGGCGGCCGTGAAGCGGCGGTACCCCAGTCTGCCCTACTTCAAGAACCACAAGAGCTGAGGGAGGCCCTCATGACCGCCACGACGACCGAGGGCAGGGTCAAGGTATTTCGCAAGGACGTGTGGTTCTCCCGGACCAACTACGAACCTCACGGGGGTCAACGCCTAGTCCACTACAACCCCACACGGCACCGAGTACTGTGCAACGGGCGGCGGTGGGGCAAGACGCTGGTCGGAGGCAAAGAGTCTGAGTGCGCTGCGTTTGTGAAGAACTTCCTCGGCGACCATCAGCGAGGTTGGATCATCGGGCCAGAGTACTCTGATTGTGAGAAGGAGTTCCGGGTCGTCTACGATACGTTCAAGGGGCTGGGCATCGACATGGTGTCCACACGGTTTCTGAACAACGTCGAGAACGGCAACATGCACATCCGGACCAAGTGGGGCTTCGACCTGGAGTGCCGGTCGGCGAAACACCCCGAGAGCCTGGTGGGCGAGGGGCTGGACTTCGTGCTGTTGGTCGAGGCCGGCAGGCACAAGAGGAAGATGTGGGGCGACTACGTTCGACCCGCGCTCTCGGACAAGCGGGGATGGTCGCTGACCTCCGGAGTGCCGGAGGGTGCCGCCGAGGACTCACTGCTCTATTCTCTGTTCATGAGGGGGATGGACCCCAGCAAGAAGTCATGGTGGTCCACTCGGATGCCGTCCTGGACCAACCCCATCGTCTTCCCCGGTGGCCGCACCGACCCCGAGATTCTCGAGGCCGAGGACGACCTTACTGAGGATGAGTTCAAGCGACAGTACGGCGCGGAGTTCGTCGAGAGGGTCGGCCGGGTCATGGCCGAGTGGGACGACGACATCCACGTCAAGGATCTGGAGTACGACCGCCGGCTGCCCTTGTACGCCGCGGTGGACTTCGGGTACACCAACGACTGGGTCTGGCTGTGGATTCAGCTGGATGTGTGGGGCAAGGTCTACATCATCGGCGAAGAGCGATTCAGGTTCAGGGACACCGAGGACATCGCCCGACGAGATCTGCTACACCACCCTCTAATGCCCTATCTTCAGACCATCTACGTGGATCCCGCTTCACCCGACGACGCGGCGGTGCTCGCCAGGACGCTCGACAAGGTGACCAACAACAAGACCGGCGGCGAGGTGCTGCAGAGAATCCGGCTCATGAGGCGGGCTCTGAAGCCTCGACCGGAGCATCTGCCCAACGGCCATCCCGACAAGCACCCAGATCTCTTCGTGGACAGATCCTGCAACGTTCTGATCTGGGAGATGAAGCAAGGTTACCGCTGGCCCGAGGATCGAGGGCACCGGGCCGGCGAGGGTAGAAACGCCAGCGAGCTGCCCCTGGACAAGAACAACCACGGTCCCGAGGCGCTGGGTAGATTCTTCAAGGGTCACATGGAGGCCTCCACACCGACGGGTCAGACCAGAGTCACCAAGCTGGCCATGAGAAGGACGGTGAGACGATGAGCACGACCTACAAGAAGAGGTTCGGCGGCTCGCTGCCCTGGGAGACCTTCCAGTTTCCCGACTCCATGGGCAAGTCGTGGCTGCCCAAGGATGACTCCGACCGGTGTGGGGCGTACGAGGGGTACAGCTCCATCTACTGGAGCGAAGACTACTGTTATACTCTGCGAGTGCTGGTCACCGAGCAGCCGGTGTACATTCCCCTGGCCCGCATTCTGGTCGACACCATGGCCCACTATCTTCTCAAGGGCCTGACGGTGGGACTTCAGGACCCAGACAAGTACGAACGTGAGTCCGCCGATCTGCAGGATTTCTTGGACCGCCAGATGTTCCTGCCCAAGTTCCATGTCGCCAAGCACGACGGGTGCATGCGGGGCGACTACGTGCTGCACCTGACCGCCGACGGCGACAAGCCCGCCGGCCAGCGGTTGTCGGTCACCTCGATCTACCCGGGCAAGGTGGTCCGAAAGTTTGAAGACGACGACGGCGAGGCGGTGACCGACGTCTGGATCGCTGAGCCGTATGAAGATCCTAAGGACAAGACCCGAGAGCTCATCCGGCGGCTGCACTACTGGTACAGCGATGGAGACGACGACGTCGACGATCGATCCACTCCGTACAGCTCCGACGACAACGACTCCACAGTGCCCCCCCCGGACTACAACGAGATCCGTGAGGGGCTGACCGGAGTCCGTCGGGTCATGAGAGAGCTCGAGATTCTGGTGGTCGACGACGATCTGTGGACCGATAAGGAGGAGGTCGTCTCGGTCGTCATGCAGCCAGAGCAACTCCCAGACCCCATCGACTGCATCCCAGTCTACTGGTTCAAGAACATCCCCACCGACGGGCAGCCGTTCGGCTCGTCTGACGTGAGGGGGTTTGAGCGCCAGATCAGGGGGATCTCTCAGGAGGCCACCGACCTCGGTGTGGGGCTTGCGCTGGACGGTCTTGGCAACTATGTCACCGACGCCTCCCGGCCCAAGAACGACTCCGGCAAAGAGATCGCCTGGATGATTGAACCGGGTCAGATCCTAGAGCTCCAGAACGGCACGTACTTCAAACGGGTCGACGGCATCAAGTCCATAACGCCCGCGCTGGACTGGATCAAATACTCTGAGTCCAAGATCTACGAGGCCGGCGGCATCTCCAGTGTCTCGCTGGGCGAGGTCGACGCCCAGACTGCGTCGAACCCCATGGCCCTCTCGATCAAGTTCACGCCCACCCTCGCCAAGATCCAGGAGCGGGAGGAGCTGGCGCTGGGCAGGCTCAAGAACTTGTTCTGGGACTGGACCAAGTGGCGCCAGGCCTACGAGAGTCGGGCCTGGCCGGTCAAGGCCAAGTTCCGCATCGAGGTCGGCGACAAACTGCCCCAGGACCGTACTGCGCGGGTCAACGAGCTGAACAACATGCTCGACCGAGACATCATCTCCAAGCAGTATTACCGGGTGGAGATGGGCAAGCTTGGGTATGAGTTCCCGGATGATATCCAGGATCAGATCGACAAGGAGCTTGAGGACGAACTGCAGTTCAATGTCCGCAAGGGCCAGCTGGCCAACATCACCGCGGAGCAGAACGCGGGCGTGACGCCCGGTGATCAGGGTGATCCTGAGAACCTGCCCCAAGGAGTGAACGGCCAGAAGAGCACCACACTTCCCCCCCGGGGAAACCAGAGCAACAACAAGGGTAAGGTCAACGAGAGCGCCGGGAGTGAGTCCGGGCAATCTCTCACCAAGCAGGCTAGGGGCGCGAGGCCCCCCGCCAGAGCTAGCAGATAGGACATGCGTGATGCTGTCACTGATCAAGGACCAGGATCTCCAGTGGCTCCACTTCGAGTTCGTGATGGGACACGACGACGGAGATGGCAGCGAGGGTGGTGCGGGTGACGACGGCACGGGCGTCGATAGTGCAGGCGATGAGAACGCCGACGACACCGACGACGAGGGGAGCCTGGAGGGCCTGAAGAAGGCCCTGGACAAGGAGCGGAAGCTCCGGGCGACCGCCGAGAAGAAGATCAAGATCCTCGGCAAGAACGCCACCGGAGCTAAGCCCCCCGTCGACGATAAGAAGACGGACGCCAGCGACGACAAGAAGACCGACTCGGGTGGAGCAGACACAGCCTCCCAGGCCAAGCTGGACCGGCTATCCGAGGCCTTCCGCATGTCGACGCTACAGAAGCTGGTGGCCGACAACTCCGCCAACTTCCAGGACCCCAGCGACGTCTATCGGTTCCTGGAGACTGACCTCTTCGAGTTCGCCCAGGACGACGACGATCCCTCCCAGGTGGTGTGGAATGAGTCCGAGATCAAGACGGCGGTGAAGGCGCTCGCCAAGGAGCGACCCTATCTACTGAAGCCCAGTGGCGACGGATCTGGCGGGACCAAGAAGACGCCGACCAGCGGTCCGAAGTTCGCTGGGGCAGGATCCGGCAAGCAGACCGGCGGCGCCAGCCGGACCGAGCTTGCCAGAAGGTTTCCCGCACTGCGCACCGCAGTCCGGGCGAGTGGCACCGACAAGAAAGATTGAGGTGAAACATGGCAGATCCCCGGTACGACAAGGTCAATCCGGACGTCGGGCTCTTCCGAGCGCCGCTCGCTGCGGACCTGAGTGGGGTTAGCGCCAGTGGATCGTACGGCCCCGTGGCGGTCTCACTGAACGCCAGCGGC
>Ga0137385_10000298_pt1 | contig 40172 bp, 70 predicted proteins | sample SagtaG_FD_104921 | JGI IMG/M metagenome (GOLD analysis project Ga0137385, IMG submission 104921) | Vadose zone soil microbial communities from Sagehorn Ranch, Mendocino, California, USA - Sage2_R_80_16 metaG | ecosystem: Environmental > Terrestrial > Soil > Vadose zone | place: USA: California... | reverse complement strand
GTATAATTTGACATGTGCGAGCGCACAAAAAACCCCCTCAAGATCGGCCGGATCGAGCCGACACAAGGACGAATCCAAGCAAGGAGACGCTGATGCGATATCTGATCTACGCCGCCGCCCTCACCCTCGCTGCGTGCGTGACCACATCTGAGATAGTCCCGGCCGGCAAAGACAGTTACATGATCACCGGGGCCGCGCGCGGTACCCATTCCGGAGAAGCCATTGCCGCATTGAAAGCGGCGAATGCCTATTGCGACAAGCTCGGCAAGCACATGACGATTCGCAGCGAGGAGACCGGCTATAGCCTCGATTATCGGGCGATGAATCTGATCTTCAGTTGCCTGGATGCGAATGACCCGGAGTACAAACGGCCGGACCTGCGACGCGATCCGACTACGATCATTGAGGATCAGCGGCGCTAATAGGCTCATTTGCGGCCTTCCCGTCGCATCCCGTCGTCTCCTGTCTCAAAACCGGGGAGTTCAGTCTGGTTCCCGTTGGCGATTATCCGGCGGGCATATACCTTGTAGGCATGCGCTCTACGATTCGCCCAGTCCTGAAGAATTTCCCTCGCAAGACCCTGCATGGTTTTGCCGAAGGCTTCGGATTCAGCCTCAAGCGCAGCATGGATCGACTCCGAGAGCGCCAGGCTGAAATCTTTGATGGGTTTGGCCACCTAGGCGGCCGTATGGGACTTACGGAGCAGGCAATCGTGCAGCACTTGCACGCGATTCACGGAGGGGTCCTTAATTTCCCCGGTCGCGAACCGTTTCAGCCAGTCGTATTCAATCTCTCCTTCGAATTCGAGCGCGATCGCACGCAAGCTCGTCCCTGAATTTGTGATATCGGCCAATAGGGACCTGGTGGTTTCGAGTAGCGCCATACCCGACATATTGGGGATATATTTCCCCATTTGTCAAGGAGCACTTTCCCCGCCAAATGGGAAAGAATTCCCTATGGCCGAAAAACGCCCACTACCCCGTCACACTCTGGCTCAAAGCCTGAAATTGCTGAAGGCAAAATACGGGTTGAGTGGGGCTGCAATCGCCAAACAATCGAAACCCCCCGTTGACCGCAAGACAGTGACTAACTATTTGCGGGGGCAGACTGACCCTCGCCCTGACAAGGTAGAGGCCATCGCCAAGGGTTTTGACCGCACAGCTGAAGAATTATTGTCTCCGACATTTCGGCCAGATAAGACCGATCAAAATATCCCCAAGCTCTTAGAATTTTGGGAGAAAGCCAACGAAAAGGGCCGCAACAGCATTCTCGAAGTGGCCGAAATGGCTGCGCACAGCAATCGTTAACGCAAGGAGTAAGCGATGCCCATGCTACTGATCAAATGTCCCACGACGCAGAAACTCATACCGACCGGAATGGCCTTCGATAAAGGCTCATTCGAGAGTGCGACGCTCAGCAATAATCAGATGCGCTGCTCCGCATGCAATCAACTGCATGTATGGAACAAGCAGGACGTGGTGCCGGAGACTTGGGCTACGGCGTAATTGTGTTCCCGTAAATTAGCGCCCGTTTGGTCCCCGATGGGATGATGATAATTCCCTGCTGAACCGACACATTCAACATGACCGGCGATCGGCCGGCCAGTACCCTCAGCATCCAATTCCGTAGTTTCAACAACATCTGACGCTCCTGTGGCCGGAAATCGGCTCGGGCTCGATCATACGAGCATTTGCCCTACATGGGGAAAATATTCCTTGACATGCCGCTCTAAGTGGGGAAAACTATCCCCACAGTCACTTGAGGAGCGAACATGAAGCAAGCCAAACGACAGATTCGCGCCGCCCGCAAAGCGAAGGCCCAACGCCTGCAGCGCTGGCAGAAAGTCCCGACGATGCGCTCGAAGCACGTGGCGGAAGGTGCGCGATGAGCGCCGATGGCGTGGAGGAGCGCGAGTTCGACCGCGACGAAGCCTATGAGCGCGACATCGATAACGCGGACATCAACACGATGCTCGCCGACGAAGCGCGCGATGACCTTGAGGCTACCGTGATCGCCCCGATCATCCCCCCGATTATCGTGCGCACCGACGACGAACGCATCACCGAGTTGAAAGCGCTGTTGGCCGACATCGCCCTGGGCGCCGACATGATGCTCGAGCCCGCGCTGGGCTTACGCGGTGCGATGCTCGGCTACGTCAGGGAAGTTCGACGTGTTGCGCGCGCGGGACGGGGCATATGATTTGCCCCAACGTGCTCGACAACCACCAGCCTTGCGGCGATGAAGGCCGGTTGTGTGATGCGTGCCAGATCGAGGCAGAGCAAGCCTATACGTACCTCAAGTACGTCCCGCGCCATCAGGTCATCGACGATGAGCAATCGCGCGAGGAATTCAATCAGGAATTGCGGGACGCGGGAAGGGGACATCTATGCACGTAGCATTTGAATTGTCGATGCCGAACAACAATTCTTGGAATGGCCGGTGGTCCGGCGATGGCAACAAATATGTGCGCGTTCTCACTGTGAGCGACGCTAAAGCCACACGCGCCAAGTTTGAGGCGCTGATCAAGGCTCAGCACTACTACAACTTCGGCGACGGCTGGACAGCTTGCGTAAGCGTCCGGGAAGTCACTGGAGGCGAGAAGCGCAAATTGGTGAAAGCGTCAAAGGGATTCTGCGGCTACGACTGGATGATCGAGTCTCTACGCTGGCACGGCAAGATCATGAACGATGCACAGATTAAAGCGGCGGCGCAAGCGGTGCAATCTTGAACCCCTGGATCGCCCTGCTCTCCCCGTTCGCCGTCGGCCTGGTCATCGTCGGTGGCATCAAAGCCTGCGAGGCGTACGCCAAATGGCGCGATCGAAAAGCCATGCGTGTGCGGGATGCGAATTTGCGCAAATGGGGAATGGTGAGCGAACGCACTGCGGGAGCACTACGGCTATGAGTGAGACCGAGACTCTCTTGCGCGCGAGCATCGAACTCGCCAAGGCCAGTCCCGAGCTCCGTCGGCATGTTCGCCAACTCACCGCGGATAACGCGCGCTTGCGCTCGCAGCTCGCCGATCGAGCGCAGTTCGATTTATCCGCCGATGAACTACCGGCCCTTTTGAGGAAGCAAATATGAACGCAGTAGTCGAAATGGTCAACCTGCCGCCCGCTGTGGCCCGCCGCAATATCAGCGAAGGCCAGTGGCGCACGCTGATGAACAATCTCTACCCCGGCGCCACGGGCGAATCGGTGCTGATGGTGTGGGACTACTGCTTGGCCCGCAAGCTCGATCCGATGAAGAAGCCCTGCCACATCGTGCCGATGAAGGTGAAGCAAGGCGCCGATTACGTGTGGCGTGATGTAGTGCTTCCCGGTATCTACGAGTACCGCACCACCGCGCATCGCACGGGGCAATACCTGGGGCACAGTGTCCCGGTCTACGGCGAGGCGTTCGACTGTGGTGGCGTCACGGCGCCGGCCTTTTGCGAGATGACTATCTATCGCTGGAATCCGGTGGCGAACGTCAAGGCGGAATATCCGGTCAAGGTGCTCTTTACCGAATATGTCGCGCTGAAAGAGGGCAAGCCGAATCAGCGCTGGTCGAAAGCGCCCTTGCAGATGCTCACCAAATGCGCCGAGGCCGCAGGGCTTCGCGAGGCGTTCCCGGATGAACTCGGCGGCGTGCCGACGATGGAGGAGATGGAAGGTCAGATGTCCGATGAGACAGTGGTGCGTCAAGTGGACTTGGGACCACGTCCCGATACCTCGCAGGTCGATAGCGATCTGGTCAACAAGTGGATCGGTACCTTCACCGACTTGCTGAACCAGGACAAGGAAGAGCATGAGATCGCTGCGCAGCTTCGCGAGGTCAATACGGAACTGAGCATGTTCCCTGAACTCTTCACCGTCGTGCTCGATAAGTTGGCGCATGACAAAATCATCAGCAAGGCTAACTATCGCAAGTACCTTGCCATCAAGGCGCCGAGTGATGGCTAAGATGCTCCTTCGCAAGACTCTTGGCGGCTTCACGCCGGCCGACGACATGAGCGTCGAGAAGGCCAAGCGCTTCAAGGTGGGCGAAACTTACCGCGCCGAAGTGGTTCGGCCGCGCTCGCAGAAGACCTTGGGGCGCTACTGGGTGCTATGCGAAATGATCCGGGACAACACGGAACTTTTCCGCAGCAAGGAGCAAGTCTCGGATTATCTCAAGATTCGCACCGGCCATAGCACCTCAATCGTCGCGCAAAAGACGGGCGAGATATTCCACGTCGCGAACTCCATCGATTTCGATTCGCTCGATGAGCCCGAATTCCAGGAACTTTGGTCCCGCGTGTGCGATGTGGTGACCGAGGATATTCTACCGGGCATCACGCGACGCGAAGTTGAATACGAGATTCAGAAGATCGTGGGGCTTGCCGCGTGAGCATCTTGACCGAAGCTGCCCGCGGCGCTCCCTGTCGGGTTCGGCTGCCTATCTGCAACGGCAACGCAGAGACCACGGTCGCGGCTCACTACCGCTCTGTAAGCCTAGGCGCCGGCATGGGCATCAAGCCGAATGACCTCTTATGTGCGGATGCCTGCAGCGCTTGCCACGATGCGATCGATGGGCGAACGCATATCGAGGGCTACACGAAGGAAGAGATTCGCTTGGCGCACGCCGAGGGCGTTCTACGCACGATCACGGCGCGGTTTGAGGCGGGGTGCATTCGAATCGGGAAAAGCCTGAAAGCATGAGATGGATAATGTCACATCGATTCGACACTGATGCTCTGCCTCTGGCCGACCGCCATTACAACCGGCGCAAGGTAGGCTCGCCGCAGTTCGTGCCGCCCGGCCGCTGCATCGTACTCAAGACACGAGACATCAAAGCGTTATGGACGAGCTCGTGGCCGTTCGCCGAGTTCGTCAAACACGCGTGGCCGGGCGCCTGGGTGAACAGTCTATTTCGCAATGAGGGCGCGGGACTGTCGTCAGAACTGATTAGGGAGGCCGTGGCGGCGACGCGTGCGTGCTGGCCTGCCGTGCCCGACCTTGGCATGGTGAGCTTCGTGGATGCCTCCAAAACTCGCCGCAAGCGCGATCCGGGCCGCTGCTACCGGAAGGCTGGCTTTCGCCACGTCGGGTTCACCAAGGGTGGCTTATACGCCTTTCAGATGTTGCCGGCCGAGATGCCTGACGCGATACAGCCGGCGCTCGATTTGGAGGCCGCGTGACACAGTCTGCAAAGGGAACAGCCAAATGAGCCGATCAGGTTATAGCGACGGTGACGATTGCGACGCAGATGCCATGTTGCGCGTGTACGGCTGGCAAGCCAACGTCCGCCGCTGCATCGCGGGTCGCCAGGGACAGGCGCTCCTATGGGAACTCTACCAAGCACTTGAGGCGCTCCCCAGCCGCGAGATCGTGACTGGCGCGCTCCTGGATACCAGCACCGGGTCGGTCTGTTCCCTTGGTGCATTGGCGGTGCACAGGAACATGACTATTCCGCCCGAGTTCTGCACCACTGGCGCACCGGATGACGAACCGGACGAATATGAATTTGCCGAGGCCATGGGGCCGCTATTCGGGATCAAGGACATGCTCGCGCGCGAGATCATGTACGAGAATGACGAGGGCGACCGCTGGCACTGGGAGGACGACGGCACCATATGTCACGGGGTCCGATACGGTGAGACGCGCAAATACCGAACCAGCGATACACCCGCAGAGCGCTGGCAGCGCATGCGCCGATGGATCGTCAAGCGGCTGAAGGGCATCCCATGAGCGAATATCCGAAAGAAGTTCTTGACGCGCTGGCCGAGAAAGGCATCACGTTCGGCGGACGACACAAGGATGGCGGAGGCGACGCGCGCTTGTGCTACGGCGCAACCTGCACCTGGTTTGGCTCCATCCACGAAACGGGAGGCATCGGGCGCGGCGCATTGCCATGCTGCCCACATTGCGGCGGCGTTCTGTTCGAGATGGCTCACGAGGGGGAGTGGTGGGCTGGAATCGATAGCTACGAGAAGGAAGGGCATCCCGGCTATCGCGCGATGTGGGAGTGGCAGCGAGGCACAGAAGCGCTGTTTTTCGCTGCATCCCGACGGCATCAAGGGACTGCAAGATGCTTACTCCGCTGCGCAAAGAGAGGTAGCCAAGTGAGCGATTTGCCGGAACGTCTTGAGAAAGCCTATACGGATATTGGCCAGTATTACGGCTACGTCGCTTGCATTGATGAGGCCGCAGACCACATCCGAGCGCTAGAGGCGGCGCTGCGCGACCTGGTCGACTACACCGACATCACCAAGCACGTCGACGCCGATGCCGTCACCGAGCGGGTGAAGCGGGCGCGGGTGGTGCTGGGACTTACTGAGGAAACGTCCGATCCCTCAAAGCGCACCGGTCCCTATACGGGAGATTACGACGATCTGGCCGGCGACCGCAGTCAATCGGAAACGCCAGAGCCCACCGGCATGGAGATCGCGCAACGCGAGGCCGACGAGGCGGCTGGCGACAATGATCCTCGTGACCGGGTGTGGGGATCGGAGAAAAGCTTCAGCGCGTGGGCCACCGATCCCCGCACGGTCGCACTGATGAAGCGCTGCGAGAACGCGGAAGCGTCCGCACGGGAAACGTCAGGTGTCAAACCGTGAGCAAAAAGGCCGCAGTTGGGATTGATGACTGGAAGCTTCCGATATTCAGGAAGCATCTGGATGCGGCCGGTTACAAGTACGAGGAACCGGTGCCGCTCACTACTGACGGAGAAACACTGATTTTGAAAGTGCACTACGAATGGGTGCACGAATTGCAACCGATCATAGAGGCCGCGCAACGCGAGTGCGCCAAGTTCAAGAAGGGGAAATCATGAGCAAGGTACAGTTGACCGATGGCAGCCCGGTTCCCGAGGATCGCAGCCATACCGAGGACCGAGGCGACGGCCAGCAGAAAGGCTACATCGTCCTGAGCCCGGAGGAGCGCGCCAAGGGTTTCGTCAAGCCGGTGCGCCGATCCTACATCCATGAGAAGTGCGGCACGCTGACGTCGATGGGAACCGCCCTCGCGGAGACCTATGCGCGCAATCCCTGGTTCTACAGCGGCACGTTCTGCTGCACTTGCGGCGCCCATTTCGATCTTGATCAGTTTCATTGGGCAGACGGCGAGCCGATGGACCCTAGCAAGCAGGACGGCTGGGCAGCGGAAGTGGCTGAGCGAAACCGCGCCAGGGATGCGGAATTCGAGCGAATAGAGCGTGCCGAACTGGCGCGGCTCAAAGCCAAGTACGAATGCTCTACGGATGACCGGGGAGGAAAGTCTTGAAGAAAATACCAACGATCTTCGTGCGCGACATGTCCAAACAACCTGCGCTAGTTACGCCAGAATGGAAGGCAGGTTGCGAGTGGGTGCGTGACGGTGAAGGCGTGCCGACGATCAAGAACGACGGCACATGCTGCCTGATCCGTGATGGGAAACTGTTCAAGCGTCGGGAGTTGAAGCCCGGTCAGTCTGCGCCGGCAGACTTCGAGCAAGCCGATTTTGACGACGAGACCGGTAAGACGGTTGGATGGGTTCCTGTCACCGAGTCCACCGAGGACCAATGGCATCGCGAGGCGTTCCACAGCCAGCCTAGCGGTACCTACGAATTGATGGGACCGAAGGTCCAGGGGAATAAAGGCGGCTTCCCTGCGCACGTCCTGGTGCGTCATGGCAACGAATCGATCCGTGGCAACCCCCGCACGTTCGAGGATATCCACGACTACCTGCAAGACCAGCATATGGAGGGTCTCGTTTGGCATCACCCTGACGGCCGCATGGCGAAGATCAAACGTCGCGATTTCGGTTTCAAGTGGTGACACAGGCGAGTGACGGAGCGAAGCATGAATGACCTGAGGCCCCATGAGCGCGCCACGTTGGAACTGCGCCTCAACGATCTGCTCAAGTTCTTGAACGCGCCAGGCGACTGGGGCTACGACACGCCCATGGCTGATCTGACCATCTACCTGCTCAAGTTTCGGGAACAGCTAAATCATGTCAATCGCTGAAGTTCAAATAGTTCGCGCGGCGAGGCTGGAAAACAAGCGATTTTCGCTCGCATGCTCTACTTCCAAATCGCCGCAAGCGAATCGTGGTAGAGAATGGGTGTCCCCAATAATTGGAGACACCGATGGACAAGTCTGCATGGATCAGCGTCACCGACCCGGCCGAGGCCACCGAGCTATTGGAGCGCAAGGGCGAGATCGACACCCCGACGCTCTACGCACCGAATGGGCTGCTGTGGGCGGTGGCGGAGGAATATCGGGCGTGGAGGCAGGCGCGTGCCGAGGGCATGGTGGTGATATCTGGCTACCCCTCGGCGCTCTACGAACGGCTGTACGCCGACTGGCAACGCCGGGATTGCGATGCCATGGCGGACCGCGGCAAGCCGGTCACCGAGGTCCTATGGTTCAACGAGGCCTGCTCGAAGGCGCAACGTCAGCGGAGATTGATCGCGTGACACAATCTACTTCAGGGGCTGACAAATGATCTGCCAACAATGCGGCATGGCTTGCAACGAGCCGACCGAGTACCACCCTTATGCAGCCTGCCTGATGTTCTGGGGCTGCAACGATGGCGATATCGTGCGGGCCAACTTGGCTGAGGTCATCGAATACGCCTCTACATCCGCTTCGGAGCAATCGAAATGACTGAGCGAAAAGAACTCGGCAAGATCAAATCCGCGACCTTCGGGATGGGTGGCTATCAGGAATGCCAGATCGGTCTATGGCTGTCCCTCGGTGGCGAATCGTGGGGCGTTTCAACGGGCGAAGGTGCCTGGGGCATCGAACGCAGTGACCATTGCAAGTGGACGGAGGCTGATCGATTAACGGAAGCCGGGAAGGCCGCCATGAAGCTTGCCAAGCTTCTCCAAGTCGCGCACCGCTACGCCGTTCAGGATTTGGTCGGCCTGCCGGTCGAAGTGACCTTTGAGGGCAACGTACTCAAAGACTGGCGACTGCTGACGGAGGTCATGTGACATCGAATAATCCAGGCGAGAAGCAATGACGACGTTCGAGGAATTCGCCCTAGATCATAACAAGCACGTGCATTGCCGTGGTTGCAACGGATGCATCCTAGACCCGACGTGGTTTGTTCAGCAGTTTGAAAATTCCGTGTGGTGTGTCGCGTGCCGAGACCGGATCAAAAAGAATACCCAGCCAGGTAAAAAGCTGCCTTGGCTGTGGCACATGGAAATCAACCCAACTGCTGAACCAAAAGGACAACCGAAGTGATCCACAAGAAATACGAAACTGGCGTGGTAGCTGAATTTGGCGGCTTGTTTTGGGGTGTTCAGTACGAGGACGGGCAAAGCACTGCTTACGACTTCGGCCCGATTGAGAACGCCAGGATTGCCGATCCTAAGTACTGCCACCAGCCGACAGACTTGACCTATAAGGGATCTTACGACACTGAAAAACTGAAGGCCGCAAGGCTGTTGCCGGTCCACAAAACTACGATTTACGAAGTCTCGTTCCCTGCTGAAACAGAGGTGAAGTGATGGCCTGCGAACATGATTTTAAGCCTAGCCATGTCACCTATATAAATCACGAGGACGAGGGCAATGTTCGCTTCTCTCGATATCGGCAGCAACCTGGGAAACTTTGCAGACGTTGCGGCTTATTTACGCTAGGTAATTACCGCGATCTGGTCTTTGATATCGGCGAGACTTACTCCGAAATCGACACAGGAGAGAAGCATGGGGATGTTTGACGACATCGAATGCAGGGCGGAGTTGCCAACCGTCGGCCCAGATCCCGGCACGCGCCATTTCCAAACCAAGGATCGCGAGTGCTGCCTGGATAAATATGTCATTACCGAGGACGGCAAATTACTGCTCGACGGCGATCCCGTCAGTTTTCACGGAATGCTGCACTTCCATCACTTCGACACGAAGACCAATATTTGGTGGGAATGGGTTGCGAAATTCACGGACGGCAGGCTAGTTGAGATTAAGCCGGTCGAGATTCGAAAACTGATCAGCCCGTATCCGAACGCCAAATATCACCATTATTTTCCTGCCGATGGAGGAACTGAGCATGGCTGATCACTTCAACAATCTGAGCCCCGACGAAGCCGAGCGGCTGGCGCTGCTGGCCGAGGAATGCGGCGAGGTCATCGTCGCCGTCGGCAAGATCCTGCGCCACGGCTATAACTCATTCGATCCGACGTTGCCTATCGCAGACCGCATCATCAATCGCGAGGCTCTGGCGAAAGAAATGGGCGACGTGCGCGCCGCCATGATCCTGCTTTGCAATGCCGGCGACATCAAGAAGGACCATGTGCACTCGTGGGCCGCGTACAAATTGGACCACGTCAGCAAGTGGATGCACCACCAGCCATCTACGGACAGCGGAGGATCAGAGCATGAGTGAGGACATCATTCGACTGAACGGCTACCAGATCAAGCGCCTTATGGATTTCGTCGACGGGGAGGACGAGACCGAGGTCTGTATTTCTTACTGCGCGGACGAACGCGAGGACCTCAGCAGCCCCGGCGAGATGATGCCGCCTGGCTATTACGTCTGGTGCGCTGACTACCCCGAAGAAGGGTCGATGTGGCTGCCTGAGACGCCAGAAGACCATATGCGCGTCGATGGCGAACCGCGCTCAACGGACAGCGGAGGGGTTAAGCATGGAGACTAAGCTCAAATTGCTGGCATGTCCGTTCTGCGGCAAGCCGCCCCATATTGAGCCGTGGCATGGCGGCGGCCCGGCAAAGCGCATGATCAGTTGTATCGAGGACAACTGCATGGTGAACCCGCAAGTCACTGGCTCGAATTCACGGCTGGCCGCTCGAAGCTGGAATACCCGTGCGCCTCAAGCCTGAGCAACGGGTCACGCTAGATGTGGCTGAGGCGCGCGCCATGCAGTGCCTGTCCGCTGGCCGTGCCTATGCCTCCTATGTGGCGGATTGCATTTGGCCCGGCCATTCTATGAAGGCACAAGGCGCTGGCGCCGCCGCGTCCAGAATCCTCAGGCGATTGGAGAAGCGCGGGCTGTGCCGCTGGAAGCAATTCGGCTGGGTGCGAACATCACAGTCTGATAGGAGTGCGGAATGACACCAGAAGAATGCCTGCATCGCTTCGGCAAGCACGACTTTGGGCTGTCATCCCACCGTTTGCCCGTGCATGTGCCCGTAAGCGCTGCGCAGCCAGGAACACCAACACTACGGGCCGCCAGATATTGGGAGATTTTCTACTGCAAGCGATGCCATTACGAGCACCAGGAAGCTGTTGGCTTCACGCCAGGCTCTACGAATGATGCCGGAGAGAAGCAAACATGAAATTCACGTTCGACGAATGGTTAACGGTGACTTTTTTATTTATTTTTGCCACCTATGGCGTGGTAAGCGCCTGCCAGGATTTATTCAGATGGTTTTATAAAGCCCGTGATGCCGCAGGAGTCAAGAATGATTAAACCACACGAGCCATTTCAGGACGGAAGCAAACACGCGGCCAATGAATATTGCCCGACGTGCCACGGCCAATTTGATTCGCGGTTGTGGGATAGCGAGGGGAGGCTTAAACCCGAGTCTCAGCGCACGGATGCCGGAGATGTGCATGGCTGATCGTATGGGCCGGCCGCCTCGCTTGTCGCACGCCGACGAGTTCGAGCTCTATTGCTATCGCAAGTCCGGCCTCGCGATCAAGACGTGCGCGTCCTTCTTCCGCGTGTCGGTGCCGACCGCGAATCGCATCATCGCGAAATTTCGCCGCTTCGATGAGCAGATCGAGCCAGCTGCCCGCGAGTTTCGAGAGCGTATCAATTCTCTAAGAGATTCTACGTGAACAAAACGTCCTAGACTTATGATACGCATCGTCAATGCGACTGTTTATACATTATGCGAAGTAAATCAATGGGTAACATGGGTATGTGGCACACCCTTCTGATCCATTGTATGGCATACCTATCAAGGAGATAGCGCGGATATGCCATGTCGATTTGACCACGGCGCGACGCTGGAAGCGCGGAGCACGGTGCCCGCCCAAAAGCGCGCTACTTTTGATAGGTGCCGACCTCGGTTGCTTCAGCCCCGAATGGAGCGGCTGGCGTTTGAAGGATCAAGATTTGATCTCGCCCGAGGGTTGGCGGATCGCCCGTGGGCAAGTGATGATCGTACCTCTCTTGCGCCAGCAGATTGCCGCCTACGAGGTCGAATTGAGGCGTCTGCGCGCGGAGTTCCTTTTGATACAAGAGCAGCCCGTCCCCGAGGCATGGCCCGAGTGGGTGTTCGAGAAGCTGGCATAGCGATTTCTTGATGTATCAAAATCACTGATACAGATTCCCCGCCGTCGAGCGCTGCCACACCGACACCGCGTGGACCGTCATTGGGCTCGGGTCGCCCGTACTGATGATGAGCGAATAATGGCGCGTTTCGGCCACGGCGAATGCGCTGGTACCGTCCTGGGGCGGCGGCAGCAGTGTCGCGTCGTACGGCAGCCATGTCTTCGCCGGCCCTTGCTGTACGCCTTGCAGATACCACCGCGCCTCGCCGGGAGTCGTCGGAGTTGCGGGCAGAATCCGAAACCCGACTCGAAAGGGTTTATCGAACGTCCATGGGGCGATATTCGACGCCGGCTGCGCGGTGTGGATTTGCAGCCCGCCGCCGCGGGGGCCGTACCAGTGGTGCATTCCCATACCGTAGTAGGCGAGCGAGGTTTGCTGCTCCAGGAAATCGAGCTCGACCGCGGTCAAATACCCCGGTGCCTGCCCGACCCACTGATCGCCGCTCCCGGCGGCCGCGTTAACCGTCGACATCCCTTCGATGTCGTTCGCCCAAAACGACGGCCACGTGCGCACACCGATCGCGGCAACCGCCGGCGCGAAGGAGATCAGAGCTTCAATGTAGAACGGCGGTTTGAAGGCACTCCCCTGCCAAGTGCCCAATTTGGCGTTCACTTGCCGCGCGGTGCAGATGCCGTAACCGTTCCCCGCGTTCGGCAGGTACATCGTGCCATCGCCATTTTGGATGGACTGCCCCGGCACTGGGAGGCGGTAGAAATTGTGATCGAACCAGGTGCGGCCGAGTTCGAGTCGAGAGCCCAAGGTCTGCACCATGAGTCCGGCTTGGGCTGCGGGGGTTGGCACTATGGGTGAGGGCGGCGGCGATAGCGCGAGGTACGCGGCGGCAACCTCCGCAGCAGTGGGTACCGGCGGCATCGCGGCGGCGACCTCCGCAGCGGTCGGCGTGGGCGCCGGGTCGGGTGCGGTTCCCGTGAACGGCACGGGCACGCCGTCAATCGTCAAAGTTCCAGTGATATCCATCGGTTTTCCTTACGGGCGTTTGCGAAGGTGAATCGTGAGTCGGCGGGTCAAGAGCAGCCACAGGACGTAGAGATATTTCATAGCACGCCCCGCGGTTTCGGTTTGCGGGCGAGCCGCAAGCGCCCGAGCGGCCAGCGTAAGCCCGGATTATTCGCGGGGCGAAATGCCGGCAAGGTCAGGCCGAAGCGGTGCAGTTTGCGATACACGAGCGTGCGGCGGCAGCGGGCCACGCGCGCCATTTCGATGACATTGGCGTTGACATCGGCCATCAACTCGCTCCAGTAGCGCCGGCCGAACTCGTTGTACGCCTCGCGCCAGGTCATGGTTGTTTGGTTTTCAGGTACGCGATGGCGGTTTTAGCCCGCGCGATATCATCGATAATCGCCTGCGCACAATGGCCTTTGTGGATCAGGTTCAGGAAGTCGTTGAGCAGTTCCGCCCACAGCGGCGGCTGGGCGCGCTGCATGGCGAGGCCCGTCTCGGCACTAATTGTCACATCGGGATCGCGAAAGAGGAGCGAACAGATGAAGATGTCGAGGAAGAGCAGCGCCTTGTAGGCGTAATTCTTCATTTCTTCACCGCCGCAGCAATCGCCTGGGTGATCGCCGGCACGGTCTTTTCGACACTGCGGCCGATGACATACCCGCCCAATCCCAGTTGAATGATGTCGAAGAGTTTCATGACCATGTCGGCCGGCATGTTGGGCGGCGGCCCGTGAAACCAGCTCACTACCACCAGCACTAGGAAGGTCAGCATCGTGATCGGTCGCCAATTCTGGGTAAGCCAGCTACCGCTCGACGCTTCCGCCGTGATGACCTTTGCCTGCGCTTCCATGAGTTGCTGCTGATACCCCAACTCCTGGGTCGCCTGCTGGATCTGCGCATTGACCGCTGCGGTCTGCAGCGCCGCCTTGGCGTCTGCCGAGAGGGTGAAATGATCGATCGCGGCATTGATCTCTTTGAGTATCCCGCCGCCGAGAAAATTCATTACTGCACTCATAGAATGACTCCTGTCAGTAGAATCTGCGCGAGCGCGCTATAGCGGCCCGCCAGCTTGGGATCTTGGACTTGGCACTCTTGCGCGGCGGTCGGCCAGTCCTGCTTCGCGAGCGCAGCAATCATGTGAGGGAACTTGAGCAAGCCACCCAATCCCTCATTCACCGCGATATCGAGGCACACGGACTGACGGGGAGCGTCGAGCGCCGCGTACCAGGGGTACCGGATGAGCGCCTGTTGTAGCTCCTCTGCTTGCGCTCGAAGGAGCGCGGCGGCGGCATACGGGGTAATTCCGGCATCGACATTGAAACCATAGCCTATGGTGGTGAAGCCGTTGGTATCCTTGTAGGCACGTGCGCGAAAGCCCTCTTCGGTCTTCAATCGCGGCAGGGCCAGGTCGACAGCGTTCATTCCGGCGGCCTCTTGAAGGTTCCCGAGGACTTCCCGCGCAGATACGCCATGTCTTCTTTGACTTCGCTCAAATCCTCGTGCAGCAGCGCCCGATCCCTCGCACTCGCATCGAGTTGCTTCTTCAATTGGGTGAATTGCAGATTGTTCTGCAGATGCCTCGCTTCCACATCGCGCCTGGCCTCCTCAAATTTGTCCGCGAGCATCGCCTCCAGCTCCTTCTTGATCCCGGGGAGCAAGATGACGCGCCCCACCCAGATCAAGGCAGCCCCCAAAGCGCCTACGATCGCAAGCACGGGAACCACCCAGGAGAGCCATGCCGGAGTCGGGTCAATGGGAAGCGTCATGTCGTTCATAATGGGTACTCATTGAATGTGCCCGGCGATAAAGCCAAAGAGCAGGCAGATTCCACAGGCGATACACACGATGGGGATACGGATGAAGCCCGCCGTCGCCGCTTCGTCGCTCTCGATCTTGGCGCGCAGGCGGTCCGCGACTGCTTGAACATCGTCCATCACCTGGTCGATATCGGTTTTGAATTCGCTCATAGATTTCCTTCGCTGACAAACGTTCCCGGCGTTCCCGCGACCGTGCAGCGCCAGCCCTTCGGATTCCCGACCACCGGGACTGATTGTTCGATCCGATCGCCCACCGCCCACAAACCCGCGGCGGGTGCCGCGGCGCCATGCTGCTCGATCAATAGCAGCGTGCCGCCATTGGAGATGCCCACGCCAATCCCGACGCCGGTATTGGTCTTGTCGAAGTAGCTCGAGGTATTGGCGCCAGTCGTCGCAAATACGGTCGCGCCGGTGCTGCGCAGCCGATTACCCGTGTAACGCACCGAGGTGCAGGCGTTCTGCTGTACGGCTGCGGAGGCACCAGAAGAAAATACATTGGAAGCGACCATGACATCGGCGGCGGCGGCGGTATCCAGAATCAGGGGCACGCAGGAGCCATCGCCGCCCGAGCAGACATTGCCCGTGATCGTCAGCTCTTGCACCTGGAACCCACCGCTCTGCAAGCACCGGATCTGGCTGTGGTGGCCGCCGCGGATGGTGTTGCCGACACATGCGCAGTTGGTGCAGTTCACCCCTAAAGCGGCGAATACGATGCATTCCTGGTTGGTGGTCGAATTCGCTTGCAAAATCGTGTTGTTGGCGACCGTGACGTTATCGGAGTTGACTACGCGCAAGGCATCCCCGGTGGTGTTGCCTGCAGGCTGACGGATGGTATTGCCGGTGACTGAGGCGCCGCCTAAGACACCGGTCAACAGAATGCCGTAATATTTGGTCATGCCATCGATGATGTTGTTGGCAATGACAATCGGCATAGTGCCCAACGTCAAGCCAGCCGCATTGACCCCGATGCCCGCGGGAGCCAGTGAAGTCGTGCTGGTCGTGGTGCAGCAGTTCTGCACCGTGTTGCCGATGACTTGCGTGCCGCCCATGCCGGCGCCGGCAAGATAAATACCTGCCCCACTATCAGTGTTGGTCGAATGCGCGGAAATATCCTGCACATGATTGCCGATGATCTGGTTATAGGAATCCCCGGCATCCGGCATGTAAATCAGAATGCCATAGCCCTGATGCGCGCCGATGCGATTGTTGATGACAATGTTGTTGATCGGGAGCGCCCCCGCATACGGGTCCCACACCGCCACTCCAAATTCAAACAGCGAGCCGTAGCAGAAGTTCCCATCGATGACGTTATTATTGGCTCCGGTGGTGGGACTTGAAGCCAAGTAAATGTCGGCGCTATTTTGCCGCGTACCGGTCCCGAGCAACGGATCGTGAAAATAGTTGCCGCGAAAGGTGCAGCGCTGCACGGCTTGAGCGAAGATGCCGGCGAATTGCATCCCCTCGAACTCGCACTCCTCGATGACGCAATCGCTACAGGCATCCAGAAATACGCCAGCAATGGAGGTCGCTGCTAATGCGACCGTCTGCTTGAAATGCAGATTGAGAATGCTGATATGATTCTTGCTGGCTGCCGTGAACAGGCTGATGTCGGGTGTCGCCGTCTGGATGATCGCCCCATCGACGGCGGTGATCGTGGTATTGCTCACCAAAGGAACGGGTGCCGTGATGAGGACGGACTGAGCCACGGGGAAGCTCAAATTGCCGCCGACCTTGGCCCAGTTCTGCACGCCGGCCGTTTCATCGGTGCCGTTCAATAAGCAAAAGCGGCGAATGTCTCCCGGGGGATAGCCAAAGGCAATGGGGGTCACACCCGCCGCGATCTCGGCATCGGTGCGCTTGAAATAGGCGATGTTGCCGCTGACCGAATCATAGGCGACTGCATCGCCCGGCCCTAAATACAGGTTCTCCCATGAGAAGGCGGCGCTTCCGAGCGTGAAGGAGTTGTCGGCGGTCGGAATCAGCGATGCAGAGAAGGAGGGAAGCGAACTGACGTTATCGACCGGCGCCCACACGGGAGCTCCGCTCGCATCCTGCAATTGGATCTTGTAGGCCCCATCCCAGAAGATCACCGCCTCCCCGCGCGCATCCAAGATGATCGGGTTGGGGTTGGCGCCGATCTTTAAGGCATCGGCCCAGGTCGTTTGCGGCGTTGAGGTCCCGGCCGCCCAGGTCATGAGCTTGTAGCCCACCGCCGGGACACCGGGGGTGGTGAAAAATTGCTGTTTTCCGTTCGGGAGTAAGACGGCGGTCATAGGGTCGTCCTGATTTGGATGAAATGGGCTTCCCGCGTATAATCAACGTCGATGCATTTCACGCAGTACATGCTTTGGAGGGCCGCGTTCGTGGTGGCGTGTGCATTCATTTGGGGCCTGTATCGCGGCTTCACTGGTCGCTCCCTAGGACGGGCGCCGAACGAAAAGAACCCTGCTGCAAAAGATCCTTGATCTTCGTGAGCTTCCCCGGCTGAGTCGTCCCCAGCCGGTTTTGCACGAGATTTGAGAGCGCGACGGTTCTTGCGATCGGACGAGCGGCCACACCGACCAGGGACAGGGGGTTATGCGTCGCCAACCCCACCCCGCCCGCCATCGCCCAATCCAAGGGGCTCGATTGCGGCAGGCTGCCCATCGCTTCCGGGGTTTGGGCGGCTTTCGGGAAATTGGAGGCAAAGGTGCCCGCGTCTTTCAATTCACCGGAGAGCGGCTTGCCTTTCGCAATCTGTGCGGCGAGTTTGCGTGCATCGATATTGCCGCTCGTCGGGTTGAGCGCTTTCTCAACGCTGTAGGTTTTCGCGATGAGTTGGCGCGCGTCTTGGAAGTCAGCGAGTTTTTGAGCATCCCCCGATTGGGTGAGATGCGTCTCTAGAGCATTTTCCAGAGCCGTCGCAGCACTTTTTGAAGCGCGAGCAACGTCAGTATTGCCAGTGCGAAATGCGTCATCAGCCGCGCTGCGCAGTTCTTTGATCTTGGCAACGGCACTCGAAGCGTCAAAGCTAGGGGAGCGAAGCGAATCAACGAGATCGATAACAGGGCTCGGCTTCGCATTCGGGAATCCTTCAGCCGCTTTCTTGGCGGGAGCGGCGATTTTATCAAGCGCCTCAGTATATTCCGGTCCTGGCGTAATGGTGCCCGATGTACCAATATCCGCGTAAGCCTCCCCGGCCTTCTTGCGAATGTCCTGCAAGAGATCCGGCGTGATCTTGACATCGGGAGCCAAGCCCAAGGCTTTCGCCGCCAAACCATTGGTCACCGTCTGATTGGCCGCGCTGGCGTTCTGCGCGGTGGTGATCTTGCCGGAGAACCCCTCCAGGATTTTGTTCACGATGGAGGGTTTGGCCTGCGTCGGGGGCACGACATACCCGGAGGCCCTGGCTGCGTTCACATTGGCGAGCTGCTCTGCCGTTTGCGCCTTACCGCCCAAGGCCGTGCCTACGGCACTCCCGGCGGCGCCCGCCAGCTTGACGACGCCCGGGAGCGCGCCGCCCACCGCAGCACCGGTCGCCGCATCATTGGGGTCCACGAGCCCCGCTTGTGCGCCGCCCGAAATGGCGCCGCCCGCGACCCGGGTTGCCAGGTTCGCCGCCCCCGTCGTGGTGCCTGCCTTAAATCCAGCCGACCCAATCGCATCTAAGAGCGCAGGAGCTGCGCGGGCGACTCCAGGGATGAGTGTCGCGCCCCTGACCAGTGCGCCGCCTGCGCCAGCTGTGCCTGCGATTTCTGCCCCAATCTTTCCCGTCTTGTAGGCGATGGAGTTGGGATCGGCGCCGAGGGCCTTCAATCCCGCGTCCATGGCCTCGCGTCGATCGGTACGGCCGATATAGTCGTTTTGAATGCCGACCGCGCGGGCCGCCGCGTCGATGGGAGTCAATAGGGTGGCGCCGATGCTGCCTGCGCCGCGTACCGCGCCAGCCACGACATTTCCGGTTTGCTGTTTGACCTTATCGAGTAGCGTTGCCTCATGCGTTGCCATCTCATGCGTCGAACTCGCATCGATGGGCTTCGGTGCTGCAGCATCGTCGGCAGGCATCGTCTTGAGATAATCCCCGAGCGTGCGCACGGCCGCAGAATCGCCCGCCTTGTCGGCGTTGCGGATCGCGGTGTAGATTTCCTCGCGGGTGGCCATTATCGGGCCCCATGCTTCGCGAGGGCCGCCGCCACATCAGGGGGAAGGGAGGCGTCAGGAGCAGCGGTACGCCCTGCCCCGGCATTCAAGCGAGCACGGACCTGGCCGGGCGCATCCAAGGCCTTCTGACTCTCCAGGATCAACTGATCCACTACCGCGTTGTAAGCCTCCGGGCTCTGCGCGGTGGAGAGCATGTGCTCTGCCGCCTCCTTGTCGTGGACCGTGGGGGAGCCGCCGCCGACGGCCGCCGCATAGGCATTGATGAGCGAATTGGTCGCCGCCTTGAGCTTGGCGAGTTTGGGATCTGAGAGCGCAGAGTCTGCGGTCTGCGAGAGCCGGTTCCAGGGGACGAAGCCTCCACGTGGAACATCCGCGCTCGCCTGCTTGGCGATGTCGCCAAAGTTGATGGCCTCCTGTACCCGCGGGGCGATCTTGCCTTCGCGTGCGCCCAACTCGGTCAGGGTTCGAGCATCGGCCGCGGTGTTCTGCATGATGTTGGCGAGTTGAGCGGCGCCAATGCCCTTTTGCTTGGCAAGCGTCGGGAGCAGGTTTTGCACGTCCCGCAAGTCTGCCGCGCCTTGTGCGCCACGCCCCAAGTTGCCAAGTACAGCGGATGCCTTCTCGCCATTGAGCAAGCGCTCCGCCATGAACTGCTTGGTATCGTCGGTGAGCGCACCGCTTTTCTGGAGCGCAATCTTGGCCGCCTGATCCGGCGTCATCGTCTTGACGACATTCGTGGTGCCCGCCGTGCGCACGCCGGTCATCGGGTCGACCGTGCCCTCGTTGATGACGCCGCCGGTGTCCTGTTCGTTGTACTTCGGGGCGGTGGACAGCTGCGTCGCGATCTGCTGCTGCAAGGTTAGGTTTTGCATCCCGGCGCGAACTAGAAAATCCTTGAGTTGCTTCGGATCTTGCGGAATGCGCGCAAGCATCTGATCGCGCTGATCCGGATTGAGAGAATGCTGGTCGACCAACTGATTGACTTGGTCAATGACATCCTGGCGGGACAGGTCTGGCTTGGAGACCAGTGAAGCGAGGCGGTTGCCGATGTCAGTGAGTTTTTTCTGCTGCAACTCGTAATCCGCGCTTGATGCGGCGGTCGTATCCTTCGATGCTGTAGCGACTTGCTGCTGATAGGCCGGGATTTTGTCGCCAAGGCCGGCTTGCGCAAGGCCCTGCACGACGCCAGCATGATTCACCGAGCCATCGGGTTGCACATTCGCGCGATACAAATCAGCGATGGTCTTTTGATCCTTGAGCACGCGTTGATTCTGCTCAAGCGTGATTTGCTGATTCTGCCCTTGGAGTCCTAAGTTGCGCAGTTGCATCGCATTGGAGGCCAACTCCATGGGATTGGCGAACTGGACCGGGCGCACTCCGAGGGCAATTGACGGATCAACTTCACTCATAGTGATTCCTTATACCCACGTCGTGCCACTAGAGGGGGTGGACGGAATTTTGTTCAGATATTGCTGCTGCAGATAGAAGTTGCCGAGCGATGAGATACCGCTATTCACCGCATTGGCTTGACCGACGTAGCCCGCGGCCTGCGCATTACCCGCGCCGATATAATTGCTACCAATCTGGCCGCCCACTGCCGTGCCTTGCGCACCGGTCTGCCCGACCGAGGTCTGCCCTAGGCCTGCGATAGTGGACAAGCGATTGAAGCGCGTCGTCTGATTGTTGTTGAAGCGGTTGTACGCATTCGAATATTCGTTTGATGCAAAGTCCTGGCCATAGCGATCCAGCGCTTTCAACGTGCCACCACTCAGCAATCCGCCCCGCGCGGCCGCACTCGCTTGGAGCGCCCGGCTCCCCTGATCCATGCGGAACTGATAGCCGGGGTCCGCGTTGAAATCCTTCATGGTGAAATTGCGGTTGAACTCGGCACCAGGCGCAGTGCCCGCGCTCAGTTGCCCGATGGCCGTACCACCCGCCGTACGCCAGGGCGCCTGGTCATCGCGCGTCTGGTTGTACATTTGCAATTGCGTCTGAGAGGCGGTATTTGCCGCATTCTCTTGCGCGTGCGCTGCTTTACTGGCGGCACTACTCGATGCCACCGCACCGACAACACCGCCGACGACTACCGCTCCTGCTACCCATCCAGACATGATGGCTCCAGTTCGATACCGAAATTGACTTTGACCGAGGTTCGATAACTGATGAGAATTTCCTCACCCGCTTGAATGGTTCGCAGTGCCACGGCGCCGATGTCATCGCCGCTTTTGACCGAGGTGGCATTGGGATTCGCTGAATGATTGATGTAACGGCCTGCGGGGGTTCGATGGCCATCGATGCGGCCGGGACAAATGAACTCACCCGGCTCAAAAGCGCGCGACGCGAATAGCCCAAGCCCGTGAATGCGCGAGAGCCGCACCTCCACATCAAATCCCGGCGGCATCGGAATCAAATCATCCGTGTTGACCATGACATCAATCGCTTGCTGCGAAATCCCCAGCTGCTCGACGAAACGGCCGTAATCCTGCCGATCCGCCTCCAGTCGAGCGATCAGACGATTCTCACCCAACCCGCATTCGGGAATGACATAGAGCCGCGCTTCTAAGGTCGCGATGTCCTCGCAATTATCCGGGTTGTCATAGATGTCGACCCAAATCACCTCATCTTCGAACACGCGCCCGATGCGCTGCATGCCGGCGGGTACCGAGAATTCACAGGGAGCGGTGAGAATCTTGATCCCATTGTCCGAATTAACCGCGATGGTTCCCCGCTCCAAGCGAACGACATAGGCGGTTTTATGCTCCGCACCGGTCAAGACGGTCCAGGGCGGAATGATGATTTTTCGCTCATACTTCCCCGGCGGGAACGCATGCATCGTGACGATGTCGGCCTGCGGCATCGTGAGCAGCGCTGATTCCAGTCGCTTTATCGATGCCAACGAGAGGTTCATCCCGTGACCTCGCGCCCACTGCCGCGGATCGTGATCGACGCCGCCGCACTCGCGAGGGTGGCCAAGAAATCACCATTATTGAGCACGTGCCCGACGATCTCCGGGAAGGTGTAGCACTCCCCTGCTGCGAGAGATCGAGCCGAGACGATGGTATTCGTCACCCCGGCGGCGCCGGCATTCGGCACGAGAAACACGGTCAAGGTCACTGCCCCCGCGGTCGTATTGGTGCCGGTGAACTTGTCGATGATCGTGCGCACGCCCGTCGCGGTGTACTGCATGGTCGTGGCATTGGCCGCCTGATTGGGGGCAAAGAGTGATCGGGCTGTGACAGACATTTACGTTACCGTCCCTTGTTGCAAGCCTTGAAGTGATTTGGTGAGTTCAGCGACCAATTCCCGCGTCTCGCGCAACTCGCCCAGGATGTCATCGAAGGTGGCGGATGGAATCGAGACCGGCACTTGCCCTGCCGCATCTGCCGCAGTTGATTGCAGCGCGAGGAGTTCAGCGGCGCCCAATTCGTTCGGTACACCCTGCAAAATATCGTCATTGCTCTGCCCGCTCGTGCCGCCCATGCGGTTGAACATGGCTTGCAGCAGTAATTGCCACTCGTGACTGATGAGTCCGGTTTTCAAGTCCACGAAGGGGACTCTTAAGGGCGCAAAGTAGATGGGCTTGCTCATGCCGCACACTGGCGCGTGGTCGCCCCTGCACCGATCAGGATGCGTTTGACGGGGTCCGTGATGGTCACCCGCCACACTCGATCCCGTGACTTGCCTGCACGGCGCACAACGGCTCGGCGGCGGTATTCGCCCACCTTGCCTGCCGGTACCATGACTTCGTTCGGGAAGGTGTGACCGCCATCATCCGACCAGGCAATCATCACCATGGGGTCTGAGCCTTGACCCGTGGCTAACCCTATGCCTGTTTCGAGATCGAGCCAGAAGCGATCGAAGATCATCCACGTGTTATCGCCGCTCGAATAGTGCGGCGCCTGACGGATCGCGGGCAGAATTGCGCCATTGTCGGTGTAGGTGTCGAGGTCGAGCGAATAGAGATTGCCATTCTCCCAATCGCCGACGATGATTTTTCCGCCAAAGGCCATCTGGCAGTTCGAGCGATGACGATTGAGCGAGGCATCGGCGGGATTTCGCCACGCGCGTTCGTGCCAGAGCTGCGTCGAGGCGTCATAGACCCAGGTGGCATTTCCCATAGGGAAGGTGAGCACATAGAAGACGTGCCCTTCCTGCTGGTAGGTGTAGCCGATCGCATCATCGATCCGTTCGTACTGACTCCATGCGAATTCCTCGGCATGGGTCGAGATGCGCGTCGGCCGGTAGCCATTCGCCATGACCGCTATCCCCTGTCCGCGATCATCGGATGAGAGCCATGCCACGGTTTCATTCAATTTCGCGACCGAGTTCTTCGCCGCGCAGCCTTGCTCGATGAAGGCGCCTTGAATGCGTTCGAAGGGAAAATCCGCATTGCCGCTGTCGAAAAACACTTCCGTGCTGTTGCTGCCAAAAAGCCAGATCTCGCGCAAGTTCACGAGGAGCGAGATGAGCAGATCCGGAGAGCCTTCGGCAGTCGCAAAGTCCAAGGGGTCGATCGTATTGGCGAGCAATCCGGTGATCTGGAATTGCCCCGTCCCTGGTTTATTGAACACAAAATAGCCGTCGGCATAATCGACCTTATCCGCGCCGGTGAAGGCGGGATTGGTGATCTGCACGACGGTCGAGAGCGCGAGGATGACATTCGGCGTGACGACGTAGCCTTCCGCGCCCGTCACCAGCATGACCGTGAGGCCGTTCGAGGCCATATCGACCGGGGTCGTACGATTGACGATGGTGCCGATGAGCGTCCCTACGCCGTTGGGATCGACGTTGTAGACATTCCCGCCGACGACCACGATAGATTGCGTCGCGGTGAAGCGAAGACACCCGCGCACCCCGCCGCCGGCGAGGGCTGAGAACAGCACGAGGCCGGGAGTGCCCACGAGCATGGCAATTGATTTGCTCTGACCGGAGCCGGAGGCTTCGGGGTAAAGATTGATGGCCCTCGACGCATCGAAATTACGCGACCGTGAGAGATACGTGCCGCCAATGAACGCGATTGGGTTCATACGCCGGTTTCCCAGATCGCGGGTCCGCTATCGACCAATGCCCCGTCAAAGGTCGACTGCCGCTTGACCTTGTTCGCGCGCTTGATCGAGGCGAGCGAGGAAGCCGCGACACTCGAAATCTCAGGGCTCACCGCAATGCCATAATCAGGCGCCATTAGGATCGCGAGCGCATAACGCATCATCAACAGGTAGCCGGGCGGAAAGATCATTGCGGTATTGACATCGGTCACCGCGGTCAACACCCGATCGGTGTTCAACGTGATATTGACGATGCCGGAGGGGACCGGCCAGAGCGTGATTCGCCCCAACGGGTTATCGTTCACGTACAGCAGCTTCTCGACGATCGGCTGCTGCTGCGTCTTTAGGCCGATCGCGTCGTACTCACCCTGCCCTATCTGCTCCACCGGGAAATCAACGCCATTGAAGGTGCAGGTCGCATCGCCGGCGATGCGCACCGGCCGCGCCGTGTTCCAATTGCCTCCGGGACCGATGGTATAGAGCGCCTGTGTCGCCACAGTCGCGAAGGTTTCGACCGCCGAGCCATAGACAGCGAGGTTCGAGGTCGAGAGGATCTCCAAGAGGTCATTGAGCGAACTCAACCCATCGTTCATCTCATCCGCCGTCGGCGTCTCGCCCGTCGCGATCGCGCCGATCAAGCGCAAACTCGAACGAACCAACACACCGGCCGTCGAAGGACTTGGCATTTAGAGTCCCTTGCCCTTCGCAATCTGCGCAGCCTGACGTTTCTCATCGGCTTCATCGCGTTGCGCTTTGACCTTCGCCGCTTCGGTGGGATTCGGCATCCACTCGCCGCCCAGTGCGCTTTCGGCCTTATCGTCGTCGACGATCGCCGTGCGGCCGTCCGGGTGATGTTTCATCTTCGGGAATTCCTGATACGGAATCGGCCGATTGACCCGCTCTTCAGTTTCTCGATCCATTCAAATCGCTCCTTTAAAAGAAACCGGCGCCGCGGGCACGCCGGGTTGGGTTACCTCAATTGGTGGGGAGTTCTCCGGCGAAGAAGGCAATCGACCAGTCGATCGATACCGCCGCCGTCGCTGCCGCGTTCAAGGTGAACGTGACCGATCCCGCCGCTGGAGTGATGCGCGTGATGTAGAGCGCCGTACCGTCGGCCGCTGCGTTCGACAGATACGCATTGACCTTCGATTCCGTGGTGAGGTTGGGGTTGGTGAGAACCACGCTCGTGCCCGCGGCTGCAATCCCGAGACGACCTGTCGTCAAGTCGGTTGAGACTGCGCCCGGTGTCACGGGGCCTGCGGAAGAGGCCGCCAATCCTTGTGCAATCAGCGCCGCTTCCATGGAGGATTGCAGCTGCACAATGGTGCCTGCCAGATACCCCCGATATGCTCGTCCAAGTAAAATCATGAGAATGTCCTCAGTTGCTTAGGGGGTTAGATCAGGTGGCGTACAAGCACGCGAGTTCCGGATAGGTCGCGGCGAAACCAAAAAGGACATCGAAGCGTAAAATATAATTGTCATTTACGCCGTCATAAAACTCGGTCAGTTTTATGCTCATGCCTTTGTAGCTTTCCTGCGCTACATCGATCACGCCCTTGCCACTCGGCGGCGCATACATCGGCACCATCGCCAACGTGAACGCATCTTTGTGGAAGGCGACATTCGCGCCGAAGCTGCCTGAGGCCGTGCCGAAAATCGTGATCGTTGCCGCGTTGGCCGGAGACACACTCACGTTCTGGAATGCACCGCTGTTGACGATGGCGGGACTGATCGAAATCGTGGTCGCCGCGTTCGCCGCATCCGCGGTGAGCGTGAACTGAGCCAAGGTCCCGGTCGAGGTGCGCGATTGTGGATTGACCGCAAAGACGCTCGCGAAGGTGATTTTGCTGCCCTTCGTGATGGTGCCGTTCAGCGCGTTCACCGTGATGGTCGAGCCCTGCTGGCCCGCACCGTTCACCGTGTTCGTACCGACAACCGCAGTCCCGTTCGTGTGCGTGTCCACGTTCTGATCCATCGCATACGCAAGGCCCAACGAATCGACCATCATTCCCTGCTGGAATTGCTTGGTGAGGGTGGTCTGTCCGTTGAACAGTCCCGCGAATCCCTGAATGGTCGATGCATTCAACGCCGGGTTCATGATGAGCGAGCGCTCACGGTCGCGCGGCGCCCCCATTTCATCCAACCGCTGATTGAGGCCCGTGATCGCCGCAAGCGCGAGTGCCTGCGTGGTCGGGAGCGTACCTGGTGTGCCGATGGTGTTGAACGTCGCCAAGCGCGCCAGGTTCAATCCCTGCCGATCGATTTCGTTCGCGACGGTCGCCATCGCAGCTTTCAGCTTTCCTTCCATTTGCTGCACGGACAACGTGCGCTCGAAGCCGGTGAAGTTGAGATCGCATCCGCCCTGAGACAGGGTGAGCGGAATGGTCGTCTCGACCGTGCCTTGCGGGACCGCGACGCGACCGGAACGGTACTGATACCGCGGCGGCTTTTTGATGTTGATGGTGGCGCCGGGAGAATATCCCCGTGCCTGATTGGACTTGAACTCATCCTGCCAGTCTCGATTGATATTGGTCGAGAAAGTCAGCATGTTTTCAAGGACTGCCAGCGCTTCTTTTGCAAGAATGCTGCAAGTGGCTAATGTATTACTCATGATGCCCTCTGAAATTAAAATGGGTAGGTGGAAAGAAATCTCGTGAGGGCGTGCGTGAGCACGAAATTGAGCCCGATTTTCGGCATCGGTTGCGCCGTAGCCAACTTGCGCCAAAATCCACGAGCGGCTGCGCTCATGGGGCGATGAGAAAAATGAATGAGGCGTTCATGCGGCACAGAGTCCCGCAATGACCTTCGCAATATCGGCATGCCCGGATTGGCCCGGATGCAGCGCAGTCACGCCAGGATCGCCGTAGGGCATCACGGGATTCGTCACCGCGTAGGAGGTCCAGCGCTGCGTGATATCGATGAGCGGGATACCGGCGGCAGAAGCGAGGTTCGCCACCGCCGCTTGATAGGCGGCGGCGACACCCGGATTCGTGGTCCAACTCGCCTTGTTGCCGGGGTTCCCGACCATCAGGGCGCAATCTCCCGATACCAGTGCTTGAGCGATCATGCTCTGCAGCGCCGTTTGATAGGCAACCACCGTGGTCGGCTGTTGGTCGATATCGTTGACGGTGAGGTTAATGACGGTGAGATCCGGCGCCATCGCCGGCAATGCGACGAAGTAGTTATATTGAAAGGTACTGTTGGTCGGCTGCGCATAGGTGGAGACGAGCGCGGCCGACCAGCCGCAGTTATAGACCTCGACCCGCGGAGTCGCGGAGGCGCGCACCGCCATGCCCGCGATAAATACCCCCGTCGCGCTATTGGTCACGATGTTGATGGTGTGAGTGGCAAGTGCCACCCCGGTAATTGTCGCGACAAAGGGGAGATGTGTGCCGCTCGGCGTGATGGTCTGCAGCGTCGCGCCGCCATCCACATTGACGTTGAACGCTCCACCCGTGCCGCCGAGGTAATAGATATCGATGGTGTCGAAGGCGATCGTCGGCGTAAATGCAAGGGTCGCGCCATTCGTGGTCGATGCCATTGCGAAGGCACCAAGGCCCGCTATTGCGCCAGGGGCGAAGCCTGCGACGGGGAAGGTTACGGCCGCGTTGTAAGCGGTATACCCCGCGGCGGTGGCGGGGGCGACGTTGCCGCTGCCAAACCAACTGTCGTTCGTCGCCGGGAGCCCGCGCGCGGTTAAGATCTTGGCGAGCTGCGCGGGATAGCCCAAGGGTTTATTGCCGGCATAGACGACGCCGTTCGCGAAGGCACCGAGAGCGATCGAATCGCCGATGCAGGCGACTTTGCAGATGCCCGTTCCAGCCAGTACTCGCGCAACGGCGGCGCGAACATGCCCAGTGTTCTGCGGCGTTAGATTGCTGATGCCGCTCTGGGCTAAAGCCGCAACGCTTGCGCTGTTGGAGAAGGGACTGTTCGCGGCGAACGGCAGCACGCCGTCCGTATCGGTCGCCTGGAGCGAATACACCAAGGATTGACCGAAAGTGTTGTCGACGGTCTGGATCGACCCTTGAGCCAACAGAATGCCGTAAGAGTTGAAAACGTTCGGCTTGGCTATGGTGACTCGCATGAGGTGTCCTTATCGCCTCGCCCAACTCGCGCCCTGAGCGACCCGCGCTTTCACGTAGTCGTCCATGCTCGCTTTGGAGAGATCGACCGCGGTCGAGCGGCCCTGGCCGATGGGTTTGACGGGGGGTGGGGCTTTGGTGGTCTTCGCTTCGACGACCGGCGCAGGGTCGGGATCTGCGGGCGGATCGGGATCTGCTACCGGCGCCTTCACCATTGTCGCCTCCAGCCGGCCGATCTCGCGCGCCACCTGCTTGTCGGTCATGCCATTGAGCTTTTCAGCGAGCTCCGGGTGCTTGTCCAAGTGATAGGCGATCTGCGGACCAAACTCTGAGTCCAGTAATTCGGCCTGGACGTCCGCCGAGAGCGGCACTTCGGAGGCGGACAGCACGGCGTCCAAGTCGGGAATGCTCTTGGCCGCTTCGGCCTTGCGCGTCTGCCAGGTGCTCTGACGTGTTTCGGTCTGCTGCTTCTCGGCTTGCGCTTTCTCGCGCGTATCGAGCGCCGTCTTGACCTTTTCGTCCGCCTTGAACTCGGTCAGCGCTTCGACATACGCGCCGTAGTCATCGAACTTGTCGGGCGTCGGCTTGACCGCCGGCGGCGCCGGTGGTTTCTCGGCCGCTTCGGCGCGCGCACGCCAGAATGCGGCTTCGCGTTCGTTCTCGCGCACCTTGCGGGTGAGTTCATCGATGCGCGGCTGGACGGGATTGCGAAAGCGTCCTTGCTCATCGCGATCGGTGGTTTTTGGCTGAACTTCAACTATAGGCGCGTCGGCCGGCGCCGGCGGGGTTTCAACGGCGGCGGCCACCGGCTCAACTACGGTTTCTTCAACGCTCATGGAGCGGCTCCTGATGGGTCGGTGGCGCCATTCGCCGAGCCGGACCCAGGCTCGGGGCGATAAGCCAAATCAGCGGCGACGGCGTCGCCCAAGGAGGGCGGCGGGGGAATGCGGGCGATGAGCAGTTGCACCAGGCCGGTGAGCTCGCCTAACTCCAACTTGGCTTGGGCGTTGATTTGAGCCACGTTCTCGCGCGACTCGGCATCGATATTCGCCTTGGTGATGCCGCTCTGCGCTGCTTGCAGCTCTTGGCTGAGCTGCTGGATGTGCTGATCCATCTCCTCCAACATCTGCGCGGCCTGATCGACCGGGATCGGGCCCTTGGGCGTATTGACGACCGGGGCGTTCTTGTCCTCGTCGTCGTCCCCGCGAATCTGCGGCGGGATGGTCTTGGCGATGCGCTCGGCAATCTCGGTCGCACCGGGCCAGTCCATCGCCTTGACGACCTTATCGCCGGCAATGTCCATGAGCTTCGGCCAGGACTTGCCGAACTGAATCATCGAGTCCGCGGCTTCTTGGCGTAAGGTCGAGTAGGACGGACCGGCGGAGACCGTCACGTCGTACTCACCCACGGTCAAGTCATTCAAGATCGTCTTGATCGCGCCCGTCTCGGGATCTTGCTGCTGCTGCTCCGGCGGGATTGGCTGATTCACCTGCGCCGGCTTGATCGAATCATCCTCACCCATGATGCGGACAATTCGCGGCGCGTCGTAGTAACCGGGGAGCATGGAGATGATGCAGCGGCCCACATGCCTGACCGTGCGGTTCAGGTTGTCCGAGAAGTGGAAGTTCGCCATGTCGCCCTGGCGCTGCTGGCTGCGTTCCTGGGTCCCTGAGCGGGCGTTGCCCAATGCACCCAGGCTCGAATCGAATAACCCCGTGGTGGCCTTGATGTTGTCGTTGGCGTGCATCGCCATGGTGAGCACGCCTTGCGGGATGTCGATCATCGGCTGACGTTGCGGCGGGGGCGCCAATTGGCCGTCCAAGGCCGTCATCTTGTACTCAAGATAGGGGATATTGCGGACGTTCGCCGTTTCCCAGTCATCCTCGTACCCTTCGAACTGACCCTCGGCGCCGACGACCGGCGTGCGGGTGCGCATCGCGACTTCCTCAGTCGCCGCGGTCATCCAGTAGTCATACATCAACGACGGGTCTTTGGCGTTCCTCAAGATCCCTGAGCGAATCACCTTGCCGTCCAAGTCGATCTCATCGCCATAGACCGGGAATACCGGAATCCATTGGCACTTGATCTCGGTCGATTCCAAGATATCCAAGGCGGTGATCTTGTAGAGCATCGTCTTCGGGCGAAAGGACTTGCGCTTGGCCTTGATCGTCACCCCGGGCGGCATCTGGACCAACTCGTCTTCCCATCCGGTCTCGCCGTTCGAGAGTTGCACTGCAGTGGCCGCAGTCTGTTCGATGCGGTAGTACTCAGCCACGCGGACAAAGTCCTCGCCCAGCCAATCGGAGTTCGACGCATCGCCCAAGCCCAGCGCAAAGCCTTCGTTCGAGGCTTCGGCGTCCGGATTCTCGCGCTTGAAATCGGTACGCGCCTCTTTGGACGTGATCATGCAGCGCTTCTGATCCGACCCGTCCGGCTCCTCGCTCATCGGGTCCATGTAGACCGTGAACGGATTGCGGATACGCCGGAAGCGAATGTCCTGATCCCAGCTCGTGGGCGTGCAGAAGTCCGTGATCAGCCGGAAATAGCCAAAGCCGATCGCGGCTGCGCTGTTCACCGCCGTGTCATAGGCCACATCGGCGTTACTCGAATACTCGATATGGCGAATCATTCCCTGAATGGTTTCGGCCGTCTCGATGTCCGCATGGCTGTCGACCGGCGAGACCTTGATCGAGGGCACGTTCTGCCGCTGATCGTTCGTCACCTGGTGCAAAAACGTCGGCAGCTTGTTGATGGTGAGGCACGGCCGGCGGCCGATCTGCCGCTGACGCTTGTCCTTGTCGTCCCAATGGTCCCCGGCGAGCTTGCGCAGGTCATCCAGGCCTTGATCGCGATTATCGCCATCGACCTTGGAGACGAGTTCCAAATACGCCTTCGCTTCCTTGATCAGCGCGTCCTTGTCGGTCCCGCTTGCCGGTTTGTCCTTATCCTCCATCAGTGCACCAGGGCCAAGGAGACAGCGCGCTTGACGCGATTGGGAATCTGGACTTGCCTTGCCATCACTGTCCCTGTCGGGCTGTCCTGGAGCGTCTTGAAGCCGAAGAGCGTGTACCAGTCGATCAGTTGATCTTCATCTGGTCCGCCCTCATCGAAGGGCTGGACGATCAGCAGCAGCGTGACCCTATTCGCGTCCGCTTCCTGGCAGATCAGATTTAGGAGCGCAGTCCCCAAATGCTTGCGCCGGTGTTCGGTGGGAACGTGCAGGTGGCTCACTTCGCGTATCGCGCCTTTCATGTGCACCGGCACAGCATCCGAGATGGAAATCTTCACCGAGGCGACGCCTAGCTCACGCCTACCGGGGCGCATGCCGTGCGGAATCTCGCCGTTGAGGTGGACGGCTTTCACGATGCCCAACTCCCGCCAGCGTATGAGCGCTCGCGTTTGGGCTTGACGATCTTCGGCCACGCGAGCCCCATGTCGAAGATGCGGGCGATCACATCCAGGCCGTCGTCATGCACCGGCACCGGCCACGCCATCATCTCTTCCTCGATGAGCGTGTGAATCAGGTCAAGGGTTTTGCCGTCATGCGGCGTATACATCAGCCGATGCGGCATGTAGAACCGATTGGCGGAGAACACCGGCATGAGCCGGTTGATGCGGTCGATCTTCGACAGTGACCCACCCAACTCCATGATGTCGAATCGGTAGTTCTCATCCCCCTGGATGCGTGCGATCGCGGAGATGTCTGAGTCCTTGCCGTATTTCTCGTAACCGGCTTTGGGCTTGTCCCACTTGCGATGCAATTCGATGAACTTCTGCGCGCGCTCCTCAAGATCCAACCGGTCACGGATGTAGTCGAGCAGGTAGTAGTTCTCATCCGGCCCCTGACCGATCACGGCCATGGTCGTGTAGTCGGAGGTTTTCTTCTTCGAATTGGCCGGATCGCAGATCAGCGCTCGATTCATGCCGCGCCAGTTCTTAGCCTCATCGTAGTGGCGCAGCCATTCACGCAAGAACGCCTGCTTACTGTCGACGGTGGGATTTTGGAGCAGCTGGGCACTCGCCACATACGGCCCCATATCGCGAACTTTCTTCTCGAACTGATCCTGAGTCAGATAAACCGCATTTCCGGTCAGCGTGCCGTCGTCGGTTGCCGGCCTGATCCGCTGCTTGACCGCGCCGCGCTCGATCATGGCCCGATAGGTATCGGCATGATGGTAGCGAGTACCAATCACCCGCAGTCGAGTCTCGACCGTGCCGAGATTCAGATGCAGCGCCCAGGCGTCGGTGGTTTTCTGAATCATGTCGGGCGAGCCAATGCTGCCCAAGGTGACGATGTCATCGTCGACCAGGACATCGAAATGCTTGCCCGTGGGCTGGCCGTCGACCACGCCCCAAGCCTCCACCGTGGCTTCCTTGGGGTTGGATTTGCGCCGGACGACGATCCCATCGTCCTGACTCCAAGTCGGCGCCTCGCGCTCGCTGTTCGCCCACAGGATGTCAGGGAACCAACTGCGCAGCTCATCGTTCGATTCGAGTTCGTGCTTGATCTGGCGCAGGAACGCTTTGGCGATCGGGCGTGTGTGGCTGAAAATACCGAAAGTCGGTTCTCGTCCACCCCAAGCCGGGAGCGGATCATCGCCGTGACTCGCGAGAATGTCCTGCAGCGTCTTGCCGAACGTAATGATGGTCGACTTGCGATGGTCGCGACCCCATAGATCGATGAAGCCATCCGGTTCACGCTGCACTTCCCGAATCCGGGCGAGCATCCAGGGATGCTCCATGTCCGTCCGACCCAGCACGTACCTCAGCAGGTAGTACAGATCCGTCCGGATCAACTGCCGCATCCCCTTCTGGCGTTCCGATTGCGGCGCTTCGATCAAGTCGCGCTCTAAGTCGTCGTAGAAGCGCTTCACTTCCGGGAGTTGTGACACTGGATTTGGTCTCGATAGGGCCACCGTTCGGGCCACTCAGTTCGGCGGTGAGCTTGTCGCCGTATTTCTTCGGTTTGAGCTTGGATGCAATCCACTTGCGCGCATCGACGCGAAGGCGAGCGCGGGCAATGTGGTCGTGGTCGACGAATGCCACGCCGTCCGCATCGACCGTGTAATCGCGCTTGCCGTCGTCCGCAATCTCAGCGATTTCATCGGCATAGGCGTCGGCTTGAGCCTCGCGCGCGTGCGCGTATTGGGTCACGAACTCGGGCAGACTCGCCAACCACTTGAGCACAGTACGTTTTTCTGGCATCTGCTCATCGCGGCAGATGGAACGCAAAGACTCGCCGTCAGAGAGTCGATCGCAGATGGTTAGAGCGATCTCTTGACTGAACTCACTCGGTCTACCCACGGCGTTGCACCATGGATCGCTAGACTACACACGAAAAAGACGCGCCAATGTCAATAGTTTAAGGTTCTAACAAGTATTTTTCGTCGATGGGATCGAATTCGCCGTCGAGCGTCGCAGCGATGGCATTGACCTGGCGCAGCTTCGCCTGATAGCGCTGGGCGATCACCTGCGCGGCGAAGGCGCGACGCTGAATGGTCAGGGCGCGCAGGCGATGACGCAACTGCTTGGCTTCGGCGAAGATGCGGCGCCGCTCAAGGAGATCAGCGAGAATGCGGGCACGCTGGCTGATCTCGAAGGTCATCAATGCCACACCAGCCAAACGGCCACCCAAAATACGATCGCCCCGCCCGACAGCGCCACAAATGGCCAGTTCACGCACCGTTCTCCGGGCATCTGGTCCTTGCCCGCCGGGGATAAATGCTCGTTCCTATCCATGATGCTCTCCTAGCAACGCTTTGAGTCCCGCAATCGCCACGCCCTCATGCACTTCGGCCGGCGTGTACCGAAGCACCATCCACCCCGTCATGATCAACAGGTTCGATTTTTCCATATCCCGCAAAATGCCCTTGATCGAGCCGTGGGCTTTTTGGTTGAACACCCCGCCGTTGATCTCAACGCCGATCTTTTGAGGAACGAATGCCATGTCGATCTCGAACCGGCGCTCGGGGTGAAAGCGGTAGTTCTGCACGAACGGCGGCAGTTGGTCGACTCGGCACTGAAAGGCGAGCGTGCGCTCCCATTCGTTGCCGACGGGCTTGGCTTGGGCTCGGAGCCAGTTGCGCACCGTGTGCAGCGACACGCCGAGACGTTCGGCGATCTGAGTCCTCGGGGTCCCGGTCAAGGACAGGGCGATCGCACGGGCGGGGAGGCTCACGTCATGCACGCGGCACCAACGCTTCACCATAAAGGCGCTCAAAACCCTGCGCAAATGTCGTCGTCTTAGAAACCATCGCTTCTTGCATCCCTCGTTTGATAATCATTGCGCGCATTCGAGCCCTCCTGGTCGGCATATCTGAAATTCCATAAAACAGCGTACAAAGTTCAGTTCCGTAGATCCGTTTGGCTAACCACCATTCATTTTTCAAATCCACCTTCATTCATGCGTCTCAGTTCTGTCATGCCTGTTGGTGGGCAGACCTAGCCCATCCCCAGATGAACCGGTCTGCCTTCACATGCCTGCCGGAGCCGCATGACCCGCCAGCCGTTCGATCAAGGGTGCTAGCTTCGCCGCCCTTTCCCCTGTTTCAGATCTGATCCACTTGTAGGGGGTCTTCCTCGGGCGCAAGCGTTAAACAATGTCCATCCGCCCGAGTGCTTGAATATTCACTTCCCGCGCAGCACCCCCACCACGGCATGCAGCCCTTCGGTTCGGTGCAGATCGTTGAAGTCCGTATCCACTTGTGGCGGCATCACCCACGGTAGTCCGGTCTTTCGCGCGATTCGCTCGCCCGTCCCCGATGCATCGTGATCGGCACAAACAAGCGCGCCAGGGAATAAGGGAGCAACGATCTCAATGTTGCCGGCGCTAAAGCACACGATCACGGAAGGTCCGGTGTGCAGTCGGCGAGCCGCCTCGTACAAGCTCATTCCTGTGGCATAGCCCTCACATAAAAAGCTCTTCGGTCCGGAACCCAAGCGATGGATGCCGCCTCGAGCGCGGGCGCCATGTAAGAATCGCTTCTCGCCGTCCGGGCTGATCTGCTGAAGGCTGATCAATTGTTGAGTGCGCGCATCCCTCACCGGAATGAGTAGGTGTTCGCCAAAGACAAGGCCGGTGAGCGCCGAAAATCCTTTCCTCTGCAGATAGGGATGGGTGAGCGGCATGGCCGCCTCCAAGAGCTCGTGCGCGCGCCGTGCGCCCTCTTGCTGGTGCCGGCGCTGGTCGGCGGCGAATTGCCGTTCTCGCGCCCGGGCTTCTTGCAACAATCGCGCGGTCGTCTCATCGTCGCGGTGCGCATCATCACGCCACTGTCCCGTGAGCCCGCTTGACCAATCGCCGTAGATCGCGAGCGTCTCGGTAATCATCCGACACCACCCCGAACGATTGGATTTGGACTTCCCCACTCCCGGGAAGCGCAGCCAGCGCCCGGGTATGATCCGGTTGGGCGGTATCATCCCTTCTGCGGCCAACGTATCGGTGAGGGTCATGCGGCCACCTTGCGGCCCTTGATCCAGGCGATACGAAGCGATTTGATCTTGCGAAGTGTCCCGGGCGTCACCTCTGTGTTCGGCGTGGAATCAAATCGCCACGCTTTCGGGGGCTTCTCCCCGGTGATGTCCTGGTACAGATGCCACGCGCGGCCGGCTTGCTTCTCGGTCTTGCTCGACTCGCGCGCGTAGGCGCAGAGTTGCTGGTAGAGATTGTACTTATCGGTCGCGATGACGGCCTTGCCAATGCGGATCTCACGCATCTCACCTGGCGCCTCGTCCACCATCGATTCGGCCGATGTCTCAAAGCCGCAGGCCATGCAGCGCTTGTAGAAGGGCTTGTAGTGACACTTGGGACACCCGCTCGCCTCTCCGCCTTCATCCGTGCGTGCGGTCGCGTCCAATTTCTCCGACATGTCGAGCGACTGAAAGCCATTGAAGTAAATGTCCGTAAAATCCTTCAAGAATCGTACGATGTTGCCCGAGTGATCGAGGAGCAAGCAGTCCTGTTTGCCGGTGTCAGGCGAGGAGCGAAGCCCCCGGCCCCACATTTGCACGGCGGTGGAGAAGGACTTACGCAAGGGGCGCGCATCGATCACGCAGCCGATGTCCTCCACATCGAATCCTTTGGCCAACGCTTCGACGCTGATCAGGATCCGGATGGCCGAATCGGGCTTGCGAAATTCCGCCAAGAGCACTTCCCGTTCTGCCGGTGGAGTCTCCGAGGTGAAAATATCCGCCACGATCCCTGCGGCGTTGAACCGCCTCGCCAATTCCTCGCAATAGGCAATGCTCGCGCCAAAGGCGATGGTCTTGCGATTCTCCGCGCGCGCGACCCACTCTTGCACCACATCGCCAATGATCTGTGTTTCCCGTTCTGCGGCGGCCCGATCGGTCCATTCTCCCCCGCTCGTTTCCGCCCCTTTCATGTCGGGCGTCGTGCAGGATAGGATCCGCAGCGGTACCAGCACACCAATCTCCGTGAGGTCATGCATGGTCGCCGCATTGACCATATGCGTGAAATGCAATCCTAAGCCCCGCGAACAGGGGGTTGCGGTCAATCCCACCACGGCGGCGGTCGTGGTTTTCAGGTGATCTTTCCACGCAGTGTATTGGGTGTGCGCCTCATCGATCACGATCACATCGGCGTCGGGCCAATACCCCCGCGCCTGAATGGTCTGGATGCTCGCGATCTGCAGCGGCTGATACGGATCGCGGCGCGAATGATTCGCCTGGACGATGCCGTGCGCGGTGAGCCCGTAGGAATCCGCGCGCCCGCTCGTTTGATTGATGAGCGCCGTCCGGTCACACACGAAGAGCGCACGCTTGCCTTTGGCGAGCGCTTCGTGCGCGACCCGCAATCCTAAAAAAGTCTTGCCGGCGCCGGTGGGCGCGACCAAGAGTTGCCGCCGATGTCCCGCACGGATGCCGTTGCGCAGCGCTTCGTGCGCCGTCACCTGGAATGCGCGCGGCGGGGGAAAATCGCGCTTCTCCTGACCGATGAACATATCGCCATTCATGCGGCGCGAATCCCGCGCAATTGCCCGAGTTCCTTTTCGAGCCGCAGGTTTCGGTTCTGTACTCGCTTGAGGAGGCGCACCATTTCGCTGCGCCCGTTCATATACCCGTCGCGCGACATTTTTAGCGCGGCGATCTCGGCGGCTTGACGTTTGATCTCCGCAGCAGCGGCGGCGAGTTTATCGTCGGCGCCTAAGATCTTGTCGAGCGAGGCGGCGTAATTCTTCTCGAACTCTTCGGCCATCGCCTCTTCGTCGGCGTCGGGCTCCCACGTCTCCGGAGGAAACTCCATCTCGGGCTTCTTGGTTGCGGCGGCGAGCTGCTCGGACTTCGGCAGATTCACGACGGTGGAGGCTTTTGAGACTGAGATTTCAGTACTTTCCACGGCTTGCTTAAGCGCCTTACTCCCTGACTCAAGCACTTTATCCGCATGAAATACGCTGCGGCGAGAAACGTTAAATGCTTCTGCGGCGGCTGCCGTCTTATCACCGGAGTGCAAATTTGCACTCGCCATTTCCTTGAACCGGGAGGCTGCCATAGCTCTCTGACTTTCGCTTAAATGTCGACGCTGAATGTTCAGCGATACGACAAACGCAAGCGGATCGTCGCCCGTGTATTTCCGATAGTGCGGATCAATCTTCGCCTTCTGGCATGCAAGGAATCGATTGCGGCCGTCGAGAATTTTTCCTTCGTACAGCCAAATCTTCTCGCGTAGCCCATGGGCTTTGATATCCGCAACCAACTCATCAAGAGCGGTGCCTTCGATCAACGGGAAGATTTCCGAATAGCGGTGAAATTTCATGTGAGCCCTTTGTTGATTTCCATTTCGCGAATTCTTTCCGGACTCCGCCGGCCGACGTAATAGCCCATCCGCGCGAACCAGCGCGACTGCTCGGCTTGCGTCGGGGCCGCCAGCAGGTGCCTATAGCAATGGTCGATCAGGTACTCGGTGAGCTCGTCATCGCTGCTATGGATTTCAGGCGTCATGTCGGCCCCTTCTGACGCGAATTACCGGATTTGTGGGATAGCGCACGGACAACTTGACGCGTAGAGTCAGAATGCGGTTTCGCATATAATGCGTTGTTGCGGCACACAAAAAACAGGGAGGTTGAGCGATGCGATACTTGATCTTGGCGGTGATGCTTCTGACGGGGTGCGTACTGCAAAACATGGACAAGGGGCTGCACGGCCTCATCGGTCACAACATTCGCGACGCCACGAGCTTCCTCGGCTATCCGAGCGGCCAGCGAGTGTCGATGGGCGATACGCTGTACGTCTGGTCGGTGCATGGCAGCGGATTCATGCCGGTGAACACCATGACCACGGCCAACGGGACGGTGGTAGGAACGCCCTACTACGGCACGGCGAACACGACGAACCTGGTGCCGGTGCAGGTCGAGTGCACGATTCAAATCGCGACCGATGATGCGGGCACCATCAAAAGCTATACCTGGTACGGCAGTCCGGTCGGATGCGAGGGATACGCCAAGGCGCTGAACCGGTGATTTAGGCGTCATTGGCCGAACGACGCTTCGTAGGCAGTCATGGCGCGGCCGCGATGGGAGTTATGTAGGCGGCAAACAGGCTCTACCTTGAGCGGTTCGCGCCAATCCCGATGGTCCCATTCGGTTGCTGGAAGATCCCTGCCGCGCTTGGCGCAATCGACGCATTTGACAGCGCCTTGACTCAAATCAGGGTAAGCCCGAGGCCGACCCTTCGAGCGCATCCAAGCCACGCGCCCCTTGGCAATCTCCGCACGCCTAGCCTTTTGGCATTTCCCGCACGTTCCTGTGCGAATATGCGGCCCAGCGCAAATATCGCAGTATCGTAAGGGATGCCCAGTGCTCCACCGCCAGAAGCGGCGGCGGTGGTCATATCGAAAGCGAGGCTTCACCGCGCTCACGCAGCGACTTCGCTAGAAATCAGCTCGCTGCAGGGAATACCCGTGATCTCCGAGAGCTTCACGAGGTTGTCCGCCGTCGGCCGATTTCGCCCCCGAATGTAATGGAAAATGGCCGGCGAACTTACACCCAACTGCTCCGCCAATTCCTCATATGTCACATCGTTCTCTGTGAGCCACTGCTCAAGCCGGGTCATTGGAGTTGCGTTCGCCATGGCGCATAACTTAGCGTTCCTAAGCTATGAATGCAACAGGGCGGCTAAGGATATTTGCGCGCGGCCAGGAAATGGCCGAGGCACCCTTAGTGCTGCTTATGCGAACCGACGATGCCCAGACCCCGGGAGAACTTGTTACCGATTCCGCGGTGCAGGACATAGACGAAACCGACTGGCGCCGGCTGCGCGCGGTGTGGGACGCCGAGAAACTGCGTCTGGGCCGCGGCAGGATCTCGCAGAAGGTGATGGCCCTCGAATGGGGCGTCAACGCCTCGAACATCACGCAGTATCTAAATGGGCATATCAAGCTCAATGTGGGCGCGAAACTGCGCTTTGCCCGCTTCCTGAATAAGCCGGTGCTTGAGATCTGGCCGGACTTTGAATTTGCCTCCCTAGCGCCCGGGGATCTTCCGCCCGAGGCGATCTGTATAGCCACCATGTGGACGCTATTGCCCCCGCCCGCTCAGGTTGCCGTGTCCAACATGATTCGCGCGCTGTCGGGGCTTCCCGTAGCGCCCGACCGGAACTAATTCTCACATTTCTACAAAAACCTTAGTCCCGCTATTGCAATGATAACTTAGCGGCGCTAACCTACGCTCCACAGTCACTTGAGGAGCGAGACCCCGATGCCCACCGAGCTGGATTACGACGCCCTAGAACAGATCGACATCGAGGAGCGCGAGGCCGAAAGACGCGATGACCTCGAAGTCACGATCCCCGCGATTATCGTGCGCACCGACGACGAACGCATCACCGAGTTGAAAGCGCTGTTGGCCGACATCGCCCTGGGC
>Ga0137385_10000297_pt1 | contig 40335 bp, 32 predicted proteins | sample SagtaG_FD_104921 | JGI IMG/M metagenome (GOLD analysis project Ga0137385, IMG submission 104921) | Vadose zone soil microbial communities from Sagehorn Ranch, Mendocino, California, USA - Sage2_R_80_16 metaG | ecosystem: Environmental > Terrestrial > Soil > Vadose zone | place: USA: California... | reverse complement strand
TCTACGATCTAAAGCCGCCGCTGCCGGACGATCCACCGGAACCGCAGTGGGATGGCAAACTCGAATGGCGCGACGATCGTGCGACGTTTGAAATCCGCGCTTCCTCCGGCGCCGTCTCAACGGAAAATGTGCAGAAAAGCGATCGCCCGGCAGCAACTGCACAGTTGCTCGGCGAACTGGTCTCGGGAAAGACTCGTGTGCTTGCGTCGCTCTCCGAAATTGAAGTCGTAGGCCATCGCATCGTGAACGGAGGACGTTCCTCGAACCAGCCCACTGTGATCACCGCCGAAGTCAAAGCTGCGATCGAAAAGATGTCTGTCTTTGCGCCCCTGCACAATCGCCTGGAACTCGAAGGAATCGCATTGATCGAGAAGCTCTGCGGCACTGTGCCTCAAATCGCCGTTTTCGATACCGGCTTCCATAGCAAGTTACCCGAAGCCGCCTCAGTCTATCCCGGCCCTTACGCCTGGGCGCAAAAGGGAATCCGGAAATTTGGATTCCACGGAATCAATCATCAATATTGCGCACAACGCGCTGCTAGTTTGCTAGACAGGAATCCCGCTGACCTAAAACTCATCACCTGTCACCTTGGCAACGGTTGTTCTCTCGCTGCGATTAGCGGTGGCCAAAGCATCGACACCACTATGGGCTTCACGCCGCTCGACGGTCTGATGATGGGCACGCGTTCTGGTTCCGTCGATCCCGGCATCCTTACTTACTTGATGCGAGAAGAAGATCTGAATGGCAAAGTGCTCGATGAGATGTTGAACTCCAGATCGGGACTTCTGGGAATTTCAGGAATTTCTGCTGACATGCGCGAAATCACCGCTGCAATGGAGTCGGGCAATCCACGCGCCCAACTCGCGTTCGACATGTTTGTGCACCGGTTGCGCGCGGGTATTGGCTCAATGCTCGCCTCTCTCGGCGGCGCTGAGGCCATCGTATTCACGGGCGGCATTGGGGAGAATTCCTCTGAAGTCCGCGGCGCTGCCTGCAGTCATTTCACTTTTTTGGGCTTGGCGCTCGATTCCGCAAAAAACGCCGCCAATCCTTCCGACCAGGACATCGCTACAGCGGAATCAAAGGTGCGAGTGCTCGTCGTGCGTGCGCAGGAAGATTGGGCCATCGCACGCGAGTGTTGGAAGCTCCTCGCACGCGAACCGTGAGTCCTGGCGGCGAAAGGTTACTGCGAAATTGTCCTTCGCGGCATGGCTCACTTGCTGCGCTTGAAAAATTCCACCTGACGCAGTCTTTTCTTTGCTTCTCCGAGAGTTTTGTACGGACCTCCCAGATTTTTTCCTTTGCTGGAAAGTACTTTGTAACCGCTTTTCACTTTTTTGATCATGACGGTCCTCATGCGCTCCTTACTGCACCTTCAGGCTTGCAAAAGCCTTACAGTCACACAACCCGCAATTCAGTGTATGCAGGCTGCCGCCTGGTCCGATTTTACGTTCCTCTTCGCGAAGCGTATGCTAGGGCCCGACGCGAAGGGAGACCTTTCAATGAAGCTTGGCGTGTTCACGCCCGTTTTTGTGAAACTCACTCTCGACCAGGTAGTGGCGAAGGCGCGATCTCTTCCCGGTGTCACCGCGATTGAAGTCGCTACAGGTGGCTGGCCTGGTAAAGACCACGTGGACGTGGACTCGTTGCTCGCAAGCCCGCACAAGGCCGAGGATTTTCGCAGCCAGATTCAGGACGCCGGCCTGACCATCAGCGCGCTTTCGTGCCACGGAAATCCCATGCATCCGAATCAAGCCATGGCACGCGAACACGATGGCGCGTTCCGCAAGTCGGTACGCCTTGCGCAGTTACTCCGCGTTCCTGTCGTGGTCACTTTTTCCGGTTGTCCGGGCGACAGCGATGGGGCGAAGTGTCCCAACTGGATTACGGCACCCTGGCCTCCGGAATTCCTGGAAACACTCGAATGGCAATGGGACAAAAAGGTGATTCCCTACTGGCAGGAGGCTGGACCGTTTGCGGCAGACCATGGAATCAAAATTGCCATCGAACCGCATCCCGGATTTGTCGTCTATAACGTGGAGACCGCGCTTCGTTTGCGTGAAGCTGCGGGGAAAAACATTGGCGTCAATTTTGATCCGAGCCATCTCTTCTGGCAGGGCGTCGATATTCCTGTGGCGATCCGCGCATTGGGCAACAGCATTTTCCATATGCACGCAAAAGATTCCGGCCTGAACACGCAAAATATCGCTCGCGACGGTGTGCTGGATGCAAAAAGTTATCGTCAGATGGCCGAACGGGCTTGGCTATTTCGCACGGTAGGTTGGGGACACGGTGAAATTGTGTGGAAGCAGATCGTCAGCGCGCTTCGGTTGGTCGGTTACGACTATGTGATCAGCATCGAGCACGAAGATGCGCTCGCGTCCGTCGATGAAGGTTTGGAATCGGCCGCCGCATTTCTTTCGCGCATCGTACTGCGCGATCCTCCCGTCGAACCGTGGTGGACGTAAAATCGGTGGACGTAAGTCATTCAGGGAAACCACTTTAATTCCTTGAAACCCGAGCGTAATCGTAGATTCACACCATTGTCACACTCTCGGGACTAAGCTTCCCGAGGGGAATCCAGTGAACATTCTTGTTGTCGAAGACGATGCCGAGATGGCTCGTCTCTTGGTGCAAGGTCTGGAGGAAGAATCGTACGAGGTTGACCTTGCCCGTGACGGCGCGAGCGCGCTCGCTCTTTCCAAGAGCGGCTCTTTCGATGTGGTTTTGCTCGACGTGATGCTTCCCGGCATGGACGGACTCGAAGTTGCCAAGCAACTCCGCTGCCGCAAGGGAGACATTGGCGTGCTGATGCTGACTGCGCGCGACGCGCTTCCCGACATTGTCAAAGGACTGGACGCTGGCGCTGACGACTACCTGACGAAACCATTTTCATTCCAGGAGCTTCTCGCGCGAATCCGCGCCGTTGGCAGACGAAGCGCGCCAAAACCGAAAAATGTTCTGGAATTTTCCGACCTGGTCCTGGAAACGAATTCTTTCCGCACCTTTCGAAACGGCACTGAAATTAAGTTGTCGTTCACGGAATTCCGGCTGCTCGAACTTTTGGTTCGCAATCGCGGTCGCATCGTGCCGCGCGCCGCCATCGTCGAAGCGCTTTGGGGCGAACGCCGCGAGATCGAAGAGAATACTCTCGACGCGTTTGTTCGCCTTCTGCGGCGAAAAGTGGACGATAGCGCTCGGACCAGGCTTATTCAGACCCACCGTGGCGTCGGCTATTCCATCGGAGCGTCACACTGCGATTGAATCTTGCAATCCGCGCAAGGCTCACTTTCCTCTACTGCGCAGTGCTGGGGCTGACCTTTGTCGCTTTCTTTTGGATTTGCGATCTCGGCTTCCGGCACAGCATCGAAACCACTGTAAACGACTCGTCGCGCACGAATCTTGAAACGGTCAGGCGGCTTTTGGCCAACACAGCTTCGCAGGGAGATGAATCCGTGCGCGCCGAATTGCGGGATCTCTCTAATCTGTGGGCCAATGGCGCCTTGCTGGAAGTCGCAGACACAAAGGGGACGTGGCTCTTTCGCTCTCCGCAATTCTTGCGCGCTAGCCCTTCACTGCCGCAGCTGGCCGCTAACGACATTGCGTTCTTCACCACGAACCTGGATTCATCGCAGTACCGTGTCGCCCTGGGACTTGTGGAAGTTGCAGGAGAGCGCTTTCAAATTCACGCGGCCGTTCCTACGGAGCCGTTCGATCAAGCTCTGGATCGTTTCCGAATTATCGAAAAGGAAGCGTTGCCCCTCCTCGTCCTGCTCGCCTCGTTCCTCGGTTATTGGCTAAGTGGAAAATCGCTGCAGCCGGTGAACCGCATTATTCAAACCGCGGAGCAAATCGGCGCGCAAAATCTCTCCCGTCGTCTTGAAGTGCCTGAGCCCAGGGATGAATTGCGACACCTCACGGAAACTCTGAACGCCATGCTCGCGCGCATAGAAGCTTCCTTCCAGAGAATCACGCAGTTCACTGCGGACGCTTCGCATGACCTTCGAACTCCGGTTGCTGTGATTCGAACAACCGCTGAGATCGCACTCCGCAGGTCGAGGCCGGCCGAAGAATACAAGGATGCGCTGTCCAGGATTTTGCTGACCTCCGTCGAGACATCAGACCTGCTCGAAAATCTCCTGACCCTCGCCCGAGCGGATGCCGGCGCCGCAGGGCTCGAAATGCTTCCGCTCGATTTGAACGCGCACTTACGCAAGGTGCAGGAACAAGGAGCGGTCTTGGCAGCGGACAAGTCTCTCTCGATCACCTTGCGAACTCCGGACGTGCCGGTCTGGGTCCGCGGCGACGAAATTGCCATTCATCGTTTGTTGCTCATTTTGATCGACAACGCGGTGAAGTACACGCCCCACGGCGGTCACTGCGAGATTGCGCTATCCCAAAATCAGGACCACGCGCATATCGCGGTGAAAGATACAGGCATCGGGATCCCGGAAAGTGATTTGGACTGTATCTTCGAGCGATTTCGCCGTGCGGATCGCGCTCGCTCGCGGGAGACTCCAGGCGCGGGGCTTGGCTTAGCGATTGCCCGATGGATTACGCAAATGCACGGCGGGACAATCAGCGCAGAAAGTACGTTGGGGATGGGCTCTGTTTTTCACATTCGCCTGCCTGTCTCCGCCTCTGCCTAGCCCCGTAAGTACCGCCTTTTAAGGGCATTTCGGCGCGCCTGAAAGAAATTCAGCTTCTATTCAAACTTCTATCAAATCCGGTTAATCGCGCCGTCGCGGCCTTCTGGCTACCCTTGCGGCAACCCAGAATCGCAAAGAACGTGGTGTAGGCAATCATCTTTCGTCCTGAAGTGAGGAACTCGTCCATGATTTTGCAACGCTTCGGCATAAAATCTTTTTTTGTTCTCCTTATATTCTTCCAACTTTTCTCTGCCGCGGTGGCTCTTTCGCAGGGAGCGAAAGGCACCATAACGGGCCGCGTAGTCGATTCCGGCGGTGGCGTCCTCCAGGGCGCAAGAATCGTGCTTAATCCCGGAGAAATTTCCCGCGTTTCAGACGCCCAAGGAGAATTCACAATCACCGGGGTCGACTCCGGCACTTACGCCATCACAGTCTCATTCGTCGGGCTCGACACATATTCCGCATCCCTCGAAGTCAAACCTGGCTCCGCGGCCCATGTGGACGCAGTGTTAAAAGTTGGAACGCAATCGGAAGAAGTAATCGTGACCGCCGAACGCGCTCACGGAGAAGCGGATGCAATCAATCGCGAGCGCACTGCCGATAACGTCCTGCAGGTGCTTCCTGCGGAAGTGATTCGCAGCCTACCGAACGCGAATATGGCCGACGCGATTGGCCGCTTGCCGAGCGTTACGCTCGAGCGCGACGAAGGCGAAGGCAAATACGTGCAGATCCGCGGAACAGAACCTCGCTTGACCAATGTGACGCTCGACGGCGTAAACGTTCCTTCGCCCGAATCCGGCATCCGTCAGATCAAACTCGACACCATTTCTGCCGATCTGGTTGAGTCCGTTGAAATCAACAAGACTTTGCAGGCCAATCAGGATGCAGACGGTATCGGCGGCTCTGTCAACCTTGTAACCAAAACCGCGGGCGAGCGGCCCACTGTGTCGTTCAGCGGAATGGGCGGATACACGCCAATCGTTGGCGGGCGGCCCGCCGTTGAGTCCACCGGTACGCTCGGCCAGCGATTCGGAAAGGACAAACGTTGGGGAGTTCTCATCGGCGGTTCCTACGATTGGAATGGCCGCGGCATCGATGACATCGAGCCGGTTCCCGATCAGGCCACGAATCTGCCCGGACAACCTCCTACCTATGAATCCATGGACATTCGTGAATATCGCTACTATCGCAGCCGTTGGGGCCTGGCGGGCAGCGCCGACTACAAACTGGCGGAAGGTTCCAACATTTATTTGCATGGACTTTACTCCGACTTCAAAAACTTTGGCGATCGCTGGGTCTATTCGCTGAATGACAACACAACCGGACTACAGTTGCTGGGCTCGAATGGCTGCTCCACCGACAGCACCGGCACAACCGTAGCACCTTGCTCCGGCGTGCCCTCCTTCAACACGCAGATTCGCCGGCCAGATTATGCCATCGGCAGCCTGATTCTTGGCGGCAAACATGTGTTTTCTTCCACCTGGTTTGCTTGGGATATTTCGGCCGGCCGTTCGCGCCAAATCGTAAACGGCGATCCTACCGCATCTTTCGACAGCACCCTGGATACAAGCGCCTGCCAGTACGACCCGGCGGCCACCAAAAGTATCTATCGCCCGCAATTCTCGGCCGCTTGCTTTACCGAGGCCTATGACCCTGACAATTTCGTACTGAGCAAAATTCAAAGCAATCACGGCCTGACAGCTCAAGTGAATTTGCAGGTTACCGGCGCTTTCGCCAAGCGCTACCACATCGGTTCACATACTTCGACCATCGAAGTTGGTGGCAGATTCCGCAACGCCCATAAGTTCGATAATTCTGTCGGTCTCGAATTCGATGCCAACACGACCGTCCCCCTGTCGCAATTCCCAAGCCGTTTAACGAATCACAACTACTACGACAAGTCCTACCAACTGGGACCCAATCCCGCGTTCAACGACGTTTTCGCTTATTATTTTGCGAACCAAGCAAATTTCGACGCCGTCGCGCCGGATATCACCAGCCAGTACAACTTTATTGAGAAGGTTTCCGCCGGCTACGTGATGAACACGATCGACCTGAGCAGCCGCGTCCGGCTGGTCGCTGGCATACGCTTCGAGGGCACTAACCTGGATACAGCATCGCCCACGTTCGATGGCAGCGGCAGCTTCGTTGGGCTCACGAAAGCCAACGGTTCCTACCTAAAGGTGCTGCCCAGCGCCTCACTCCGGTTCGCGCTCGACAACAACACTAATTTGCGACTCGTTTACGGCCGCGGATTGTCCCGCCCAAATCCACAAGATATCGCCCAGGCCGTTTCCTGGACCATCGGCGGCACCATCAACTCAGCTTCTCTTGGCAACCCGAACCTGAAAGCGGAAACCGGAGATAATTTCGATGTTCTAATCGAACACTACTTGAATCCATTTGGCGCCATTCAGGCCGGTTTTTTCTATAAGCGTCTGACCGATCCCATTGTCAACGAAACCAACATTGTGCAGAATTTCGAGCCTGCTCCAACCGCGCCGCTTGGGACCTACCAAGTGAGTCAACCAATTAACGCCGGGAGCGCATGGGTGTACGGTTTTGAGGCCTCTTACGTCCAGCACCTCACTTTTCTCCCCGGACTACTCAGGGGTTTTGGTATTTCCGCGAACTACGGTTACACGAACTCGCAGGCCAGCGGAATTCCTGGCCGCACCGATAAGCCCCGGCTGGTGCGTTCGGCTCCTCACACTTGGAATGTCAGCCCAACTTACGACTACAAACGCTTTTCCTTCCGCGCTGGACTGTCATACAACGCCGAAAACATCGCTGGCTACGCCGATCAGCCAAACGGGCCTTTTGGCGATAATTACTTCTATCCGCACCTGCAAATCGATATGCAGGGAAGTATCGGGCTCGGTCACGGACTCAGCTTTATTTCTTACATCCTCAACGCCAACAACGAAGTCTTCGGTTTTTACAACGGCAGCGCAAAATACGTTCTGCAACGCGAATACTACAAGCCGACGTACGCTGCGGGTTTCCGTTGGAATCCGGCATTCGAGAGGAAATAGGCCATCAATTTCCGAACTGAAAGTTATGTCTTGCTTTTCGTGTGTTCGATCAGTTTTGCCGGACTGCAAAGCTGTTCACCGCGGAGAATGCCCGCAAAATCAGAGAGCGCAGCGGTTCTGGTCGGAGCCGGTGACATTGCGGATTGCCGCGACCTCTCCGGCGGAGAAGCAACCGCAAAGCTCCTGGAGAAAATTCCGGGTACGGTGATGGCTGTCGGAGACCTCGCGTATCCGGATGGAACGCCAGAAAACTTTGCCTGCTACGACAAAACATGGGGCCGCGTGAAAAGCCGCACGCGGCCTGCGCCCGGCAATCATGAATTTCATTCCGTGGGTGCCGCCTACTACTTCCAATATTTTGGCGTGACGGCGGGCGAGTCCAGCAAAGGCTATTACAGCTACGAGCTCGGGCGCTGGCATATTGTTGTCCTGAACAGCGAATGTTTTGAGGCCGGCGGATGCGACGCCGCATCGCCACAAGGAAGTTGGCTCCGCGAAGATCTTGCCGCGCATCCTGCGGCGTGCACGCTCGCCTATTTTCACAAACCGCTTTTCAGTTCGGGTGGCGCGCATGGTGATGATTTGACTGTGAAGCCTCTGTGGGACGCTCTCTACGCGGCGAACGCAGACGTGATCGTAAGCGGCCACGATCATGACTACGAGCGATTCGCGGCGCAAACTCCGGAAGCCAAGCCGGATGCCAGCCGCGGAATTCGTGAATTTGTGGTCGGCACCGGCGGAAAAAATCACAGGCCGTTCGGCCCGCCTCACGCGAACAGCGAAATCCGTGATGCCGAAGCGTTTGGCGTCTTGAAGTTGACGCTTCTGCCCGGCCGTTACGCTTGGGAATTTGTTCCGGAGGAAGGGAAAACGTTTCAGGATTCGGGAGCGGGAACTTGTCACTGAGTCATCCGGAGGTTGAATTGGCTGCGAGATTCAGGAGAGAGCGAATTCATCCTTCGCTCCGCATTCAATAAATCAAACAGGGAGAAGCGATGACGCTGAGAACAAAATTTATTGTGGCGATTACAGGATTTACCGCTGCGATGGCTGCTTTCGCCGCGTCCGGTTATCACAAGACGAGTGCCGTTGCGCTTACGGGTCCGACGAATTGGGATTACGTGAGCGTCGATGCGAATGCGCGAAGGGTTTACATCACGAACTCCACGCAAGTCCAAGTGCTCGATGCGGACAAACTTTCCGTTGCCGGCACGGTTCCTGGAATTCCTGGAGCGCACGGAGTTACGATTGCCGCCGGCACAAATAAAGGATTCGTCACGGCGGGCAAGGCGGATGAAGTGGCTGTCTTCGATACCGCCACGCTGATGGTAACGGCGAAGGTGAAAACCGGGAAAAAGCCGGACGCCATCGTTTACGACCCCGCGACGAAACGTGTTTTTGCAATGAATGGCGACAGCGACAGCACTACAGCGATCAACGCAGCCGATAATTCCGTCGCCGGAACCATTGATCTTGGCGGCGGACCGGAATTCACGGTCGTCGACGGCAAAGGCAAGCTCTGGGTGAACCTAGAAGACAAGAGCGAGCTCGTCCAGATCGACACAAACGAATTGAAGGTGCTGCATCATTGGCCGGTTGCTCCGTGCTCAGCTCCATCGAGTCTTGCTTTCGATGCCAAACACCGCCGGCTCTTTTTGGGTTGCAGGAGCAAGATGCTGGCGGTAGTGAACGCCGACACGGGGGCTGTAGTGAAGACCTATCCGATCGGCGACCACGTTGACGCGACGGCGTTTGACGCCGAGACAGGCTTGGTTTTCTCATCCACTGGCGACGGGCATGTTTACGTCTTCCATCAGGATGCGCCGGACCGGTATTCGCTACTGGATACGCTGACGACGTTCCCTGGTTCGAAAACTATGGGGCTCGATCCGAAGAGCCATCGTATTTATGTTCCGGCCAACGAGCAGGGAAGCCTGAAAGTGTTGGCATTCGACAAATAGATATGATGCGAGCGAGCTGCCTCGAAAAACCTCTCCAAGCCAAGGCAAGCCGCTGCAACATGATCAATCGGTTTGCGTCGATGTGCAGGAGGCCCTCGGCAAATTTACGGTGAAAACCGTTCCTGTGGGATCTGAGCGTGTGAGTTCGAGTCTGCCGTGATGTACTTCCGCAATCCATTTCGCGATGGAAAGGCCGAGGCCGGCGCCGCCCTCTGGCGTAGAGCGCGTGCGGGCCTGGTCACCGCGAAAGAACCGCTCAAAGATTCGTGGTTGCAGCTCGACCGGAATGCCCGGGCCGTCATTGGCGACGGAAATTTCCGCGTGCTCGTCGGTAGAGTGCGTGGAGATTGAAACCGTTCCGCCAGTCGGCGTGTACTTAATGGCGTTGTCGAGAAGATTCAGAAGCATGCGGCGGATCAGTGATTCGTCAGCCACGATGGAAAGTTCGTGGCCGGAATTCACGGAGAGCGAAATGGATTTTGCGGCTGCGAGGCTTCGGAAAGATTGCACGCAGTCGGAAGCCAGTTCGTCAAGATAAAGTTCGCGCGGCGCGACGGGGTATTGTCCCGCATCGGCACGCGAGAGCGTGAACATATCGTCGACGACGCGTGACAGGCGGCGTGCTTCGTGATGAAGGATCCCAAGCGATTCGCGGTACTCCTCTGTGGAGCGACTATCTTTTGCGAGAGCGATTTCGGATTCACCTTGGAGAATTGCGAGCGGAGTGCGCAGTTCGTGAGAGGCATCGGCGATGAACCGGCGCTGGCGTTCAAAGGCTGTGTCGAGACGATCGAGAAGCCGGTTGAAGGTTGCGGCGAGGCGGCCGAGTTCATCTTGCGGATTCTGAATGGGAAGGCGGTCGTGGATGGTGAACTCGCCGATGTGGTCCGCCTCTGACGTCATGTCCGCGACGGGAGCAAGGCTTTTGCGCGCGAGGAAATAGCCTCCCGCAGAAGCGAGCACGATGGTGAAGGGAATCAGCCAGCCAAGCGCGGTACGAATATGTCCGAGCAATTCACTTTCGGGATGAAGGGAGGCGAGGATGACCAGATGGTAGGAATTTCCTGTGGCCGAAAAAGTGCGCGCGTGGCACCGCGCGCCGCCATGTTTACCCGGAAAAGTGCGAAATGCCTTTGCCGGTGACGCGAGCGACTCGAGGCAGGCCCTTAGAATCGCGGAAGAAATCTTTGGATTCAGATCAACTCGTGTTTGTGGAGCGGCACTCGGCAGATCCGAGGAATCTGCCACCAGGTCGCCGCTGGCTGTCAGCACGGCAAAAGAATGGGCGGGATACTGGTGTTCCAGCATCGATTGCCGGGCGGCCCCGGAGACGCCTTCAGCTGAGGGGGCGTCTTTTAGTTCCGCTTCCAGCGTCGCGAGAAAAGAATCAGAAAGTTCCACGAGACCGGCATCCATGCGAACAAGTACACTTTCTTTCACAATGAAATAAATCACGACAGAGAGCAGCAGGAGCGAACAGGTGAGGACGGCCGCGTACCAGACCGTGAGGCGGCTGCGGACGGAGTTAAACATCGTGCCGCCTGCCCGTGGATTTCGATTTGTTTCGCGGAGGACCTGGCGACGATTCCTCCGCTGGAGGAATATCGCCGCCCGGACCGAGCATATAACCGGCGCCTCGTCTGGTGTGCAGCAAAGGAGTTTCTTTGGGCGCATCAATTTTGCGGCGCAAACGGTTAACGTAGACTTCGATTAAGTTGGAGAAAGGATCGAAATGTTCGTCCCACACGTGCTCGGCAATTTCGGCGCGTCCCACAACGCGGCCGGTATTGCGAACGAGATATTCGAGCAAGGCGTATTCCTTGTGCGTGAGAGAAATACGGCGATCGCCACGAGCAGCCACTTGCGCAGCAGTATCAAGCGTTAAATTGTCCACGGATAGTTGCGAAAGCTTGAGTTCCACCGGGCGACGCAGCAGCGCGCGCATGCGGGCGAGAAGTTCGAGAAATTCGAAAGGCTTGGTCAGGTAATCGTCAGCGCCGTGGTCGAGGCCTGCGATGCGGTCTTCGACAGCATCCCGCGCGGTAAGCATGAGAACGGGAATTTTAAGGCCAGCCTCGCGCAAGCGGCGGCAAACTTCAAAGCCACTGAGGCCGGGAAGCATAACGTCAAGAATAATCAAGTCGTAGGAATTGATTTCCGCCTGTTCGAGGGCCTCGGTTCCGTTGGTAACGGCATCGACCGCGTACGCATGTTCTTTCAGCCCTTTGACCACAAAGTGCTGCACGCCGGGATCGTCTTCTGCAACTAGGACTCGCACAAACGCATGATACGCGAAACCGGGCGAACCGCGCGTGAATGTCCATTCCCATATCGATCGTCTGGAGCTAGCTTTCCGAGTGAGCTAATCCTCGGCTTTAGTGGTCCTGGCTGGTTTCGATTCGCGCGGAGCCTGGAAACGGTAGCCGACCCATGGTTCCGTCAATATAAGGTTTGGTCTTGCTGGATCGGATTCGATCTTTTTCCGGAGTTGATTGACCATCACTCGCAAATATTCAGGTTCATCGCCATAGTCGGGACCCCAAACCGCTTGCAGCAGCCTGCGATGAGTCAGAGGCTTGCCCGCATTCAGCACGAGGTGGCGGAGCAGTTCGAACTCTTTGGGCGTCAAGTGAACTTCATGGCCACGGACGGTGACAAGCCGAGTTTCGAAATTCATCGAAAAATCTTTCGCCGTAAAGGATGTTTCTTTCGCTTGCGGAGCTCTCCGCCGCAGTGCGGCGCGAATTCTTGCCAGCAATTCCTGCATGCCAAACGGTTTGACAACGTAGTCGTCGGCGCCCGCATCAAGCGCCAGAACCTTGTCGCGTTCGGCGTTGCGAACCGTGAGCATCAGTATCGGCACGTCAAGCGAGCGGCGAATCTCGCGGCAGGCTTCAAGTCCCCCCATGCCGGGCATGTTGACGTCCAGCAGGATCGCATCCGGTGTGGACGTCCGAATCGACTCGATGGCTTCTTCGCCGGTGCCCGCTTCGTAAATCGTGTAGCCTGCGGATGACAACGCAGTGCGCAGTACTCGCCGCACCTGTTGAGCATCATCGACGATCAAAATTTTCGCGGAGCTCATCAGCGCTCGACTCCAGCCCGTGCGACCGGCAGAGTGAATGTGAAAACGGAACCGTGGTTTAACTGGCTAGTTACGCTGATCGTGCCACCGTGGGCCTCAACAATGGCTTTCGAAATCGGCAATCCCATTCCCGTCCCTTGAATTACAGAACGCTGATCTTTCCCGCGATAGAACTTGTCAAAAATAAGTCCCTGCTCCATCGTGTCGATTCCGGGTCCTCGATCGGCAACGCTGAACAGCACAAAGTTTCCGTTACTCTCTGCACTCACAACGATTGGCCTGTCCTTTTCCGAGTACAAATTCGCATTCTCGAGAAGTTGCACCAGCACCTCCTTGCCGCGTGCCAGATCAGCGCGGACTGGAGGTAGCCCATCGGGAACCTGAACACGCACGTCCCTTGTCACGAGGGAGGATTTACAGTTCACCAAAGCCGCATCGATCAGTTCGTGCACAGGAACAGCCCGGAATTCGAGCTCGATTTCGCCTGCTTCCAGTTTGGACATTTCCGAGGCGTCTTCCACTAACTTATTCAGGCGGTCGCACTCCTCGTTCATAATCTCTAACAATTCCTGCTGCTGGCTGCCCTGCGGCGGATGAGTTGACAACAAGGAAGTGACGGAGGCTTTTATCGAGGTCAGTGGCGTCCGGAAATTGTGAGTAATGGAGTCCAGCAGCGCGGACTTGAGACGTTCACTTTGGCGATCGGCTTCAGTATGGCTCAATTGCTCCACCGCGCGGGTTCGTTCGATCGCGATTCCCAGCAGAGTGCCAACAGCCTCCAGAGTTTGGCGCGTGAGAGGCGCGCCAGAGATTCCAAAACTGCCGATGGACTTCATTCCCAGCCGCACCGGACCGTAGCAAAATCCTCGCGCGGTATCGACGTAAGGTTCTTCGCGTTCGTAGGCGAGCCTCAGTTGTTCTTCCTCCAGTTGCAGCGTGCCATAGCCTGAGCGGTAAAATTTGTGCTTGTCGGCAAGGAACAGGCTGGCAGCGCCGCTTTCAAAGGCGTCCACGATGTGATTGGGAATCGCGTTCATCAATTGAATAACGTTGCCTTCACCGAGCAGCTTCTGGCTGAAGGCATATAAGTGCTCAATCTCACGGCGGCGGCGATTCGCGATATCAGCCTCGCGGCGGATGCGGCTTGAAAGCTGGCTGCCGGTGATGGACGTGACGAGAAACGCGAAAAGCGCAACCCAATTTTCTGGGTCGGCAACGGTAAATGCACCGACGGGAGGCAGGAAGAAATAATTGAGGGCAAGAATTGCGGCGATCGACATCAGAACCGACACCGTCATTCCCCAGACGGCGGAAACTGCTAAAATTGCGAGCAGGAAAGAAAGTGCAACGGTTGTCTGGTTTACCCGCGGAAGGGCATCACGGAAGAACACGGTAATTCCGGCGACGATCAGCAGTGCGAGCAGGCTGCGCACCGCGCGGAGCCGGACGGAACGATTCATTCCATAATTCTATCGTACCGGCCGCTCGGCACGGGAGCGAACACGAAGTGACCAAGAAGCCAGAGGATTGGCTTGATGTTGCCTCTCCTTCACAAAAAACGCGCGGGAGCTTCAAGCTATTTCTGGGCTATGCGCCGGGCGTCGGAAAAACGTATGCGATGCTCAGCGAAGCCATTCGCCGCCACAGCCGCGACGAAGATGTGGTGATCGGCGTCGTTGAAACGCACGGCCGCAAGGCAATCGAAGAACTGGTGACCCAGCTCGAAGTTGTGCCTCGCAAGAAAATCGAGTACAAGGGCACGTTATTTGAAGAAATGGATTTGGACGCAATTCTGGCGCGCAAGCCTTCCGTGGTACTGGTGGATGAACTTGCGCACACAAATATTCCTGGCAGTAAAAATCGTAAGCGCTACGAGGACGTTCAGGCGCTGCTCGCGGCGAACATCGACGTGATCTCGACGCTCAACATCCAACACATCGAAAGTATCTCTCCTGTTGTCCGCAACATTACAGGCATTGCCATTCGCGAAACGGTTCCCGATTGGGTGCCCATGACGGCCACCGAAACAGTGATGGTGGACCTGACGCCGGAAGCTCTCCAGAATCGCATGCGCCGCGGTGATGTCTACATCCCAACAAAGGTTGAGCAGGCTCTGAACAATTTTTTCCGCCGCGGCAACCTCATCGCACTTCGCGAGCTGGCTTTGCGTCAGGTTGCCGAACAGGTGGACCGCAGCCTGGAGAATTACATGGCCGCGAAGGACATCCAGAAAAACTGGGCGGTGCGGGAGCGCATCGCTGTGTGCGTCAGCTCGAATCCGTCGGCACAATATCTGATTGCACGGACGGCGAGGATGGCGCGGCGGCTCGATTCAGAGCTTTATGTAATCCACGTAGACACGGGACGCGACGGCCAGGAGCAAAATAAAAAGACCGTGGCTGCGAACCTCCGATTCGCGGAAAACCTCGGCGCAAAAGTCATCGAGTTGAAAGGCGTTAGCGTTGCGGACGCGGTGGCAAAAGTTGTGCGCGAGAAACATATCACGCAAGTTATTTTTGGAAGATCCGTCGAGCACGGATGGAGAAAATATTTGTATCTGTCCGCCGCGCACCGATTTCTACGCGAATCGCCGCAGGTGGATGTGCACATTGTTACGCAGGAAAAAGATTGAGCTAAGACGGCCGCGCTGTGCTTCCTCGCACAATCAATTCTGGCTCCACGACAATGTTTTTTGGATAGTCGGCACTCTTTGGCGCGCTAATCCGTCGCACCAAAGTTTCCGCCGCGGTCATTCCCATTTCGCGTAGTGGCTGTCGAATCGTGGTCAATCCCGGATTCTGGTACGCCGCGCTCTGAATGTCGTCAAAGCCGATCACCGATACATCCTCGGGGACTCTTCGGCCCGCTTCGCGGAGTGCGCGAATCGCGCCGAGTGCGGAAATATCGTTGAAGGCAAACAGCGCGGTGAATGGCGGCGCTGTCTGCAATAACTTGCAGGCCATGTCGTAACCAGGTTGCGGCGTAGGCGATTCACTCTGCAGCTGAACGGTCAGATTGTCGTCCACCGCCAGGCCGAGTTCGTGAGCTGCCGCGCGCACCGCCTTCCAACGTATCTCGGTGTCGGAACTGAAGACTTGTCCCTTGATGAAGGCAATCCTGCGATGGCCGAGGCTCGTAAGGTGATCGAGGGCCAGTCGCGCAGCGCGGCTGTGATTCAAAGAAATATTTGTGACGCCAGGCAAATGCTTGTGACCAGAAACCGCAACAATGGGCACAGAAACTCCTGCCTGATAAAGTGTGTCCACGAGGATGAGACCTTCGACGGCGCGCTGTTGAAGCAAACGCGGATACTCGTCGATCAGATCGTTGCGGTGGCGGTGGCTGACGACAAAATAAAAATAGCCTTCCTGAAGAAGGTGGTCCTCAATGCCAGAAAGAACAAGCGCTGCGTAGCCTTCGCTGATTTCCGGTACGATTACTCCAATCGTAAAGCTGCGCTGCTGACGCAGCATCCGCGCCATGACGTTCGGGCGATAATTCAATTCGCGGGCTGCCGCACGAACCCGTGCTTGAGTATGGTGAGGAATTGATTTCGCGGCGGGCGAGCGGTTCATCACGAGCGACACGGTGGCCACGGATAATCCCAAATGCTCCGCAAGTTCGCGGAGGTTGACCTTTTGTTCCGGAGAATTTTGCGAAGCGGCGAGCCTGGTGGATTTCGGGCGTGACATGGGTTTAATGTTTGCGTAGTCTGTCACAGGCAAAAGCCTGCGGCAAGCCACACCATCACGCCTGTAAGGTAGCCAATTATTCCTCGAATTGTATATACGAAAAACAGCAGATAAATCGATTTACCTATAGCGATTGTCGCGATACACTTATTACAACGTTTGCACGGTTGTTGTCGGTTTGCCGGCCATGCAAGAACCACTTCTCGATGTCGCAGCAAATTCTAAGTCAGTAAGGGTGCAATCATTTCAGCCATGAAACTTCGCAGGTCTTCAAGAGTTAACGATAACGTTCCTGTCAGAAGCTGGGTCTGGATTTTTTCATTGCTGTTGTGGTGCGGACTCGAAACTTTGTTTCCCCACGTGTCGCTGGCGCAATCGCCGGTACCGCGCGGTAAAACGAACGTCGCATCATCCAACCCGCTTGAATCACCGGTCCTCGAAAAAAAAGTCACCGAGCTTTTGCAGAAAATGACGCTCGAGGAAAAAATTGGCCAGCTCGTGCAGTATTCCGCCGGCCAGGCCACGGGCCCGACTTCGGGCCGGACCGACGACAAAGACATGATCCGCAAGGGTCAGGTGGGCTCGCTGTTCAATGTGACGGGATCGCGCGAAACCAACGCGCTGCAACATATCGCGGTTGAGAATTCGCGCCTGCACATACCACTGATTTTTGGACTCGACGTGATTCATGGTTTTCGTACCACGTTCCCGATTCCACTTGGTCTCGCCGCTACCTGGGAGCCGGAGCTTGTGCAGAAAGCGGCGCGCGTTGCGGCGCAGGAATCGTCGTCGGCTGGGGTCCGCTGGGCATTTTCTCCGATGGTAGACATTGCGCGCGACTCGCGTTGGGGACGTATTTCTGAAGGCGCAGGCGAAGATCCATATCTCGGAGCGGCGATGGCACGCGCTTTCGTTCGCGGTTATCAGGGCGAGCATCTCGATTCGCCGGACAGCATTGTCGCTTGCCCAAAACACTACGTCGGATACGGAGCAGCGGAAGCCGGCCGTGATTACAACACGACGGAAATTTCAGAACACGCTCTGCGTCAATTTTATCTCCCACCATTTCAGGCCGCGGAAGAAGCCGGAGCCGGCACGTTCATGAGCGCATTCAATTCGTTGAACGGAGTTCCGGCATCGGCGAATCCATTTACCTTGAAGCAGATTTTGAGGAAGGAATGGGGATTCAAGGGTTTTGTAGTGAGCGATTGGAATTCCGTCGCGGAAGTGATGGCGCACGGCGTCGCCATTGACGGCGCGGCTGCTGCGCGCAAGGCGTTTCTTGCCGGCGTCGATATGGACATGGTCAGCAACCTCTATCACCGCAATATGATGCAACTCGTGCAATCCGGACAAGTGCCGCAGGCGGAAATTGACGAGGCGGTTCGCCGCATCCTCCGCGTTAAATACGCAATGGGACTTTTCGATCACCCTTACACAGATGAAGGCAAAGAATCTTCGGCTATGCTGCGTCCTGAGAGCGTCGCTCTCGCCAAGAATGCAGGCACGCGTTCCATGGTTCTGTTGCGCAACGAAGCCGTTTCCGGATCGCCGATTTTGCCACTCGCTGCAAGAGTTTCTTCGATCGCATTGATTGGACCACTGGCCGACGATGCAGGGAACATGATCGGCTCGTGGGGTGCGCTTGGCCGCGGCGAGGACGCGGTGACCCTGCGCCACGCTCTTTCACAAAAACTTGGTGACTCGATTGTGCGCTACTCTAAAGGCACGAACATTCTGGACGGATTTGACAACGATATTGCCGCTGCTGTCCAGGCCGCGCAGAACTCCGAGGTTGTACTGCTCGCGCTTGGCGAGGATGCGCCCACAATGACAGGCGAAGCCGCCTCTCGCGCCTGGATTGGGCTGCCGGGCCGCCAGCAGGAATTGCTGGAAAAAGTTGTGGCCACGGGAAAGCCAGTGGTGTTGATTCTTTTCAGCGGCCGCCCGCTAACGCTTCCGTGGGCCTTCGAGCACGTTCCCGCGGTGATCGCTGCGTGGTTTCCCGGAGTACAAGCGGGCAACGCATTGACGGATATTCTGTTTGGCGACGCTGCTCCGACAGGGCATCTGCCGCTCAGCTGGCCGCGTTCAGTAGGCCAGGAGCCGCTTTATTACAACGCATTGAACACTGGACGGCCGGAAGCTGATCCCGCCCACCCGCCGGAAAAGGGCGAAAAGAAATTTCTTTCGCGATACATCGATGAGCAGAATACGCCGCAGTTCCCGTTTGGATTCGGTCTGTCGTACACAAGGTTCAGTTACGGTCCGACGCAAGCCAGCGTAAAGCAAATATCTCTTTCCGCCCTGCAGCGAGCGTTTGCTGAGAAGAGCAAACATTCGACGGTGCTTTCGGCGAGCGCCGAAATTAAAAATACCGGGACACGCGCGGGCGAAACTCTTGCGCAACTCTACATTCGCCTTGATGGCACAAGCATCGCCATGCCCGTGCGGATGCTCAAGGGATTTCAAAGACTTAGTCTTGCTCCGGGCGAGTCGCGGAAGATTAATTTTGATTTGGACACCGAGACTTTTGCATTCTGGGGCGCGGAAAACAAGTTTGGCGTCGAACCGGCGCGCGTGACGATTTGGATCGCGCCGAACAGCGCCGAAGGCGAAGGCGCAACGCTGGAAATTGTCGCTGGGTCTCGATAAGAGACGAACGATAGTTGCTCATTTGTGGCGAGGGTTCCGGGGCTCGAGACGGGTGTACTTGCGGCCGAAAAATGGAAGTTAGGATTTGATTCCTTCACCTTCCACAATGGTGATGTATCGATCGACCGGCAAGTCCGTGAACGTTTCGACGCGTCCACTTGGCAGCGGCCAGCGAATCTCTAATTTATCAATGCGAGGGTTCGCACCGATGCCCAGGACTTCCCGCGGATCGTGCGAGGACAAGTAGCTTCCGCCTCCGGTTTTCAGCCGCGATCTTTTTAATGTGCCAGCTGTCCAAGTAAGTTTTGCGCCGATGGCGTCGATGTTGCATTTTTTGCCAATCAATTTGACGCCCAGCCAGTGATTTCCCGCGGCGGCAGCGTTTTTCAAAAGCACCGGCGTATCGTTATTGACCGCGATCAATACGTCGAGGGCGCCAATGTTGGTGAAATCGCCGACCGCCAAACCTCTGGCCGCAAAGTTTGTCGTAAAGGCAGATCCCGCGATGGCTGTAACGTTCTCAAGCGTCTTTCCGGTGTTATGAAAAAGCAGGAGAGGCTCTTTATACGTTACGTGACTCGAATGAGATTCGATTTGGTCGTCGGGATGTCCGTTGGCGATGAACAGATCCACATTCCCATCATTGTCATAGTCAAGAAATTTCAATCCCCAACCGCTCATAAGGCGAGTGGTCTTGCCGAGCCCGGAGGCGCCAGCTATATCTTCGAACGTTAGATCGCGATTGTTTTTGTAGATCGAGTACATTTCCTGATCGACGTTGGTCACGAACAGGTCCTGCCAGCCGTCCTGATCGAAGTCGGCAGAATCGACGCCCATTCCGGAACGCTCGCGTCCATCCTGGCTGAAGGCGACTCCCGATTCCAGACCGATCTCGGTAAATTTGCCTCTTTTGTTGAGAAAGAGAAAGTTCTGAACGGTGTCGTTGGCGACGAAAAGATCCATCCAGCCGTCGTTGTTTACGTCCGTGGCCACGACTTTTTCCCATACTGCGTAATGTAAAGGTCAGGAAATCCGTCGCCGTTGTAATCGCCTACGGCTACACCCATGCCGTATCCGCCGCCAGGAACTCCGGCTTTTTCGGTGACGTCGGTGAAGGTGCTGTCGCGATTGTTGTGATAGAGCGCATTGCGCAGCGGCGACTTGGGTGTGAAAAAATCGCATTTTCCGCTGTTCACGAGATAAATGTCCATCCAGCCATCGTTGTCGTAGTCGAGGAACGCACACCCCGCGCCTGTTGTTTCAGGCAGGTAATATTCCGGCGAACGTCCGTTCACGTGCTTCCAGGAGATGCCGCTGGCTGCCGGGGAAATTTCGTCGAAAAATGCACCTGTATCTACCGGCATGCGCGGCGTGCCACGCCTGAAAGGACCAGCGGCCCGGGCGAGGGAAGGCCAACTGCCGATGCTTCCCGCGCCGGCAGTAGCTGCGGCTAAAGCCAGCAAAAATTCGCGTCTTGTGAAGCCGCTCATTGGTTTCTGTTTTTCATGTGAAGTTGCATCGTGAGCGTGGCATTTATTCTGGCAGTTTGGGCCTTCCGTTGCTTCGTTCGCCAAGCTTCCCGTCGACGAGGCCGGACGGTTGCTCACCATACGTGGCCGATGGCATACAGCAGCGTTGCCAGGGACCAGCAGCCGCTGTCCAGTGGGGACGCAACGCGAGAGCCTTGCGGTAAAGCTCAACGGCTTCAGCGAGTCGGTTTTCTTCGCTCGCTTGGGCTGCCTGTTCCACGAGGTTTTTGAACTCCCGAGCATTGGATGGCCTGGTCTGTGCAATCGCCGCAACCGAGAAAATCGATATCGTCGCAAGCAGAAACAGTTTGCGAGCGGTGAAAAAAGAACCTGCCATGGCGGTGAGTGCAGAAAGGATTGCGGAAACCTCAAAAAAGTATCTGTATAAAAAAGAGAAGCTGTCAACCGGGACTTGCTACGTGTCCACAGTTGACAGCTTCCCGGGGTGGTGAGAAATCCGGCCGGGGTTGCTAGCCGGACCCTCTGGGTGAAAACTCTTGTCTAAAAGCTGAATCGCACTTGCGCCTCGATGATACGGCCGTTGAGCGCATTGGTCGCTACTCCGAAGGTGCCGTTTGGCGAGGTTACGCTTTGCGTGTGAGCCACAGGGTCGACCACGATGGTGCCAATATTTTGAGCGCCTAGTGGAGTGAGGTTGAGCTGGTTGAACAGATTGTAAAAATTGGCGCGGAAATCCAGTTTCGCGTTCTCGCCCAAAATGCGCATACGCGGCAATCCGAAAGCTTTTCCGAGCGTGGCGTCAATGGACGAGTAACGCGGTCCGCGGAAAGAATTACGTGCCACACCGGGTGCCGGAGGAATGCCTCCCGAGGTAAGGTCCGGTGGCGTGAAGTAGGAAGTTGACGGATTAGAAAAATTGTTGCTCCCTGGTTCGAATCCCGCGTTGCCGTAGTCGGACCCTGCGCCGCCGAGATAGGCGGCCGGCCGAACATTGCAATATCCGCTATTCGCGTAGACCAGGCTGCAGGTGTTCGGCAAGCCCTGTACTTGGACGTTGTAGAACGGGGTAAAAGGAAAACCGGTGTGGGCGTTGAAAATGCCCGTGACTGTCCACCCGCCTACGATCTTTTCAATCCAGCTATTTGAGCCGCGGAATATGCGAGGAGTCCAGATTCCATAAAGCTTGAAGTTGTGCTTCACGTCGTAATCAGAAGGAGCGAACTCGGCCTGGCGGGTGAATGGATACACTCCCTGGGTGAAATCCCCGTTGAAATCGCCAGAATAGTTATCTTCCGCTTTGGAGAAGGTGTATTGGGCGTCGATTTGGAAGGTGTTCGAAAATTTATGCTGCAGCTCGGTCAGCAGCGCGTTGTATGAGCCATTGGAATCATTGGTGAAGCGCTGGAAATTCTGAATCTGTGGGTTGAGATCCTGAGAGAAAATAAGGTTGAGATTTTGATTACGCGCGTTATGGCGCGTCAAACTGCCTTGATATCCCAGGGAAAATACCCAATTGTGCCCCAGGTCGTACTGTGTACCGAGCGAATAACGGTAGGTCACAGGAGTAGGCAATGCAGCATCGTAGGCGACCAGGGTTACAGGTGCGCCGCTTGCGGGAAGATTATTCGAATTAAAAGCTATCACCGTATTTGGATTAGCAGGGAACCCGTTGAAGTCGTGGGGATCGCTGGAAGGAGCGTACAGAATGTTCGAACCGAACAGATTCTCTCCGGCGACCAGAGGCGGATTGCCTCGCCCATTCAAAGCAAAGGCCTGTTCTTCACGGCTATAACCGACACCGAAGCCTCCGCGGACCACGAGCCTGTTACTTAGTCCATGCTTGAAGACACTGTTCGGGCTCCAGGCGAAGCCAATCTGCGGACCCCAATTGTTCGTGCTGCTTTCGTAAAGATTCCCGCCTACGCGTACGGAAGCTCCAGTCAGAGGATTCGGAGCAGCGCCTACGACTGCAACGCCGAGGTTTCCGAACTTTTCGTAAATTGGGCCAAAGTACTCCCAGCGCAAGCCGAGATTGAGCGTGAAGTTGGGTTTCACTTTAATGTCATCTTGAAGAAAGCCGGCATAACTGTTGGAGCGAATGTAGTGCCTGGTTTGAGTCAGTTCTCCCGATAACGGGTTGAAGGTAGCATTTTCCTGAATGGGCGCGTCATTGGTGAAATCCCATAAGTTTTTAAAAAGATATTGCGGCAGTGCGCCGCCAGCGCTCACGTCAGTGTTCTGATCTCGATAAAGTTCGAATCCGAACTTCAAGGTATGACGACCGGTAACTTTTGTCGCCATGTCGCGGAAGTTGTAAGACGTTTTGTAAAAAATGCCGGGCCCATTGGGCCCGAAGATAAATACAAATCCGTTTATGTTGCCAAAACCGTTGAGGACATCTTGCGGCAGTCCGAAAGGCTGCTGAGGATTGGACTGTAACTCATCGAAATGCCAACGGGAAACGTTGAAACGCGCCTCGTTAATGAGGGTCGGTGCGAAGGTGTGCTGCCAAAGCGCGGTAGCGCTTTGGTTGAGACGATCCGAGTGCCATAAATTCGCGGCACGTGCATTGCCGTTGAAGAAAGTGGCGTCATTCGGCACCCAGTAGATGCTAAAGGTAATGAGATCGTTGCGAGTGACTTGGAAATCCAAGCGGCCGTTGTACTGAGTGGCGGTACTGTCAACGGGACTTTTAGTTTGCACAAACGCGATATCAGGAATGCCATCCAAGCCGCCGCCGACACCGAATGGCGTGGCCGCCGTACCGAAGGACGGGTCATGCGTCCCCAGCGCTTGGCCCGTTAGCGGCGAACCAATGTCCAAGCCCTGTGAACCGTTCGTGCCGATCGGATTGCAAGCGACGCCTTGGGTGAACCCGGCATCCGAGCACGCTCTCGGGATAATCGTGTTGAAAACCGTGCCTTCTCCAGGAAAGCTCAATAAGCCGCTCGCGATACTACCGGGCGCACCTTGTGAAAGGAACTGCGACGTCTCAGCCCAAGTATTGTTTGTGGATTGGGAGCTGTTCCTGAGCGTTTCGTAGGAAAAAAAGGCGAACACGCGATTTTTGATGATAGGTCCTCCGACGCTGCCACCATACTGATTGAAACGGTTCGTGGCGCGCTGAACAGCACGGACTCCCTGCCCGAACTCCCGTTGGAAGGCATTTAATCCCGGGCGATCGATTTTGAGGAAAAGGCTTCCGTGGTATTGATTGGTTCCGTTCTGCGATACCAATTCGATTTGTGCCCCACTAGTACGGCCATATTGCGCGTCGTAAGAGTTGGCGGTGACGCGGACTTCCTTGATGGATTCTTCGTTGGGCGTAATAATCGCAGCGCCCCCCCAATCCAGACTGTTCACGGAGACGCCGTCAACCTGAAAGCTATTCGCGGTGTTGCGTTGACCGTTGGCGTTCACCTGCACTTGATTTTCGGTTGCGAAAATAGTGTTCGTGGCGTTGGGGCCGCCGGGGCCCTGGCTACCCGGAGTATTCTGTGATCCGCCGCCTGCGCTATGTGCGGCATCTCCAAAAACACCTGGAGCCAACCGCAAGAGTTGAAAGGGATCGCGGCCGAATGAAGGCAAATTCTGAATTTCATGGCTACTCAGTGTTCCGCTGATGTTGCCCGTCTGTGTGTCGATCGCTGGAACAGCGTCGCCACTCACTGTAACCGTCTGGTTTACATCTCCGATCTCAAGCCTCACATTAATACCCTGGGTCCGTTCGCCTTGGACGGCGAGGTCTTCCAGCGTCTTTTTCTTGAAGCCCGGCTTTTCGATCTCGAGCTTGTACCTGCCAGGTGGGAGACTTAGAAAGTTATATACTCCCTCGGAATTAGTGGTGATCTGATTGATTTTGTTTGTTTCTTGGTTCGTTAATGTAACGTTTGCGTCCGCTACGGTATTCCCTTGTTGGTCAAGAACTACTCCTTGGATTCCTGCCCGGTATTGCGCTACCGCCCCAGGCGGCAAAACACCTAGGCATGCGATGAGCAAAAGCCCACACACAGCCATTTTCCCCAATTTCATTTCACACCCCTTAAGAAAGGTCGCTGGCCCGGCCCCCTTGCCATGCCAGCAGCAACTAAATCGGTTAAGTACTACAGTTCTGGAATATAGTCATGTAAAATCCGCTTGTCAACGATTCTTAATTTCGATGCTTGGCCGATCCAAATCGGCGCTTCGTGGGGTAGCGATCACAGTTTGACGTGCGTACGCGCGGCGCTTTCGGGGAACTATTTTACTCTCACAGATTGAATGCAATTGATGATGGAGGAAAGTGGATGATTCCGGGTCTGTGCCGCCGATTTGCTCTTGACTCGCTGCGATACATTATCGTTATAGTTCTCGCCGGCACTTGCCTACTGACCATACCATCACGTTCGAGCGCCCAGACCTCTTATTATCGCCACATCTTTTTCGACAATGGGCCGCGGACTTCTGCGTACTTCTATACTTCAGGGAAGGCGGTTGCGCCCAGCACGGTCGAGTTCCAGAACGGCAAGCTGCCGCTCGATTCCAAGATTTTTCTGACGCCGCCCAACTCCATACGTTTGTCGTGGCAGTCCAGCGCTGGCGGCTCCTGGGGCGCAGCAGTCCATGTGCTTGAATTCCGCGGTCGCGAAATTCTTTTTGACGGCGACACGCTGTCTTTTTGGCTTTTCTCACCCCAAGCAATCACTGCTTCGGCTCTGCCTGAACTGAGGCTTCATGACACTCGCCGCGGATTTTCGGCGGCCATCCGTGTTGGAGAATTTTGTGGCGATGTTCCGGCAAAGAAGTGGATTCGGGTAGCCATTCCTTTTCGCCGCATCGCGGCCGATTCAGTGACTTCGTTCGATCCGCGACGGCTGGCCTCGTTGTCTTTCGAGCAGTCGGTGGCCGATGCGACGCCACACGCACTGTTCGTTGACGAAATTCGTATCGAAGGGGCTCCTGCCTCGTCGTCTTCGAATGAGGCGATGCGTGCTGCGCCGAAGAATCTCCGGGCGCGCGCGTACGAACGTCACGTTGATCTCAGTTGGGATGGTTCTCCTTCGGGCTCGGGTGACGAAGCCGCGCTCGGCCGCTACATTATTTATCGTTCATTCGACGGATCGCATTTCGAGCCAATCGGGATGCAAACTCCCGGCGTTAACCGGTATACGGACTTTCTCGGCAAAGTTGCCGAGACTGCGCATTACAAGGTTGTGGCGTCAGACGCGAATTACCGCGAGTCGCCTGCATCTGCAGTCGTTTCCGCGACGACGCACGCGATGACTGATGATGAACTGCTGACTATGCTTCAGGAAGGCTGCTTCCGCTATTACTGGGAAGCCGCGCATCCCGATTCCGGTATGATTCGCGAAAATCTTCCAGGTAACGATCGTATTGTCGCCACTGGCGCGTCTGGGTTCGGCATTATGGCGCTGGTTGTGGGAGTTGAGCGCGGGTTCATCACGCGGGAACAGGGCGTCGAGCGGCTAAACAGGATCACGACGTTCCTCGACAAGGCTCCGCGCTACCATGGGGCGTGGTCGCATTTTATGGACGGCAAAACCGGTCAGTCGCTTCCGGTTTTTGATGTGATTGATAGCGGCGGGGACCTCGTGGAATCGGCGTTCCTGATCGAAGGTCTTCTCGCCGCGCGGCAATACTTCAATCGCCCGACGCCGCAGGAAACAGCACTCGCCAAGCGCATCACGCGTCTTTGGGAAACCCTGGAGTGGGATTGGTACCGAAAATCGCAGGACAGCGACGCGCTTTATTGGCATTGGACGCCGGAGTGGACCTGGTTCATCAATCATCGGCTGACCGGATTTAACGAAACGATGATCGTCTATCTGCTGGCGATTGCCTCGCCGACGCATGCTGTTGCGCCGGAGCTTTACTACACGGGTTGGGCAGGCCAGTCTGAAGCCGCGGCGCTCTATCGCAAGGGATGGTCGGGTTCATCCGAAGGAGAGCATTACGCGAACGGCACGACCTATTCTGGAATCAAGTTAGACGTTGGCGTTGGAAGCGGTGGCCCACTGTTTTTTGCGCATTATTCCTACATGGGATTCGATCCGCATGCGCTTACGGATCTTTATACAAATTATTTTGAGAACAACCGCAATATGGCGTTGATTAATTTGGCCTACGCGAAGGAAAATCCCGGTAAACACAAAACGTACAGTGCCGACGCCTGGGGATTAACGGCAAGTGACGGCCCGAAGGGCTACGTGCCGGAAGCACCCGATCTGCAGGACGACAAAGGTACGCTCGCTCCCACCGGCGCGCTTGCTTCATTTCCGTACACGCCCGATGCGTCAATGGCCGCATTCAAGCATTTTTATCGCGATTTGGGGGATCGGCTCTGGGGAATTTACGGTCCGATTGACGCTTACAATCTGGACGAAGACTGGTGGTCGCCCATCTATATGGGCCTGAACCAGGCGCCGATTACGGTGATGGTGGAAAACTACAGGTCGGGCTTGGTCTGGAAACTCTTCCACGCTAACCCTGAAATTCAATCCATGCTCGAAAAACTTGACGCCACAACAGCGGAACTGCGCGCGCACCAAACTCAAACTTCAAAATAACCGAAGCTCTTCAAATCAACATAAAAATCAGATCGTCGCCTGCTGACAGCGATCCATTGCAATCAACGTTTTAAATGACTCGCGTGGCGTGGGATGAATTGCGCGCGGATTCACAACCTCACAGCCTTTTGCGGTCACCGACACTACATCCCGCGTCATGAAAAACCGGATAAAACAATATAGCTACCTATACGTATTAAGTCGGTTTGACTTAACGACTATGAAAGACTTAAATCGTACTACTCATTTGTCCGCTTTCCGTGCACGCGGCTGTGGGTATCTCTTTCATCTCTGGGGACGTCATGCGACAGAATTGTCTCTTTTCTATCCTGGTCTTCTCCGTTCTACATCTGTTCGTGCTTTCCGCAAGCCGCGCTCAAGCAGGTAATGGTGAGCTTACTGGCGAGGTTCGTGATTCGAGCCAGAAAGTCGTTCCTGACGCTCGAGTTGTATTGACCGAACAAGGCACCAACCTCCGCTACGAATACATCACGAATGACGCGGGCATTTATGAGTACTCCAGTTTGAAACCGGGACACTACTCGCTGGCGGTCGAGAAAAACGGCTTCGAGCGCTATGAGCGTCAAAATCTGACGGTTCGGACGGGTGAAAGACTCCGTGTGGATGTCGCGTTCGCCGTAGGGGCGGTCACGACGAGTGTCGTTGTGCGAGAAGAAGCATCACTGTTGCGCACCGAGTCCGCAACTCTGGGTCAAGTTATCGACTCGAGAGCGATCCCCGCACTGCCACTAAACGGCCGCACCTTCATCAATCTGATTGGACTGGCTCCCGGAATCGCATTGCCTCCCGGGTCTGCCCTGCCGAGACTCAGTGGGAGCCGCCCACGCACAAACGAATATCTTTACGACGGCCTAGGTGTCTTGCAACCGGAGCCCGGGCAGGTGGCCTTCTTTCCCATCATTGATGCCATTCGCGAGTTCAACGTGCAGACCAATGATTCCTCGGCCGCCTTCGGCCGGTTTAATGGAGGCGTCATCAATCTGACGACGAAGTCCGGCAGCAATGACTTCCATGGAACCGTATTTGAGTTTCTGCGGAACGAGGCCCTGAACGCCCGCAACCTCTTCGCTCCCGCAACGGCCGCAAACGCCAACAAACCGGAGTTCCGCAGAAATCAATTTGGATTCGTGCTCGGCGGCCCGATCATTCACGACAAGACATTTTTCTTTATCGACTATCAGGGCACGCGGCAACAGATCGGTCGCGTCGTTACTTCCACAATTCCCACGACAGCTGAACGTCTCGGCGACTTCTCCGCGCTCCTGGGTGTACCTCTGTACCGTACGCCATCCGGCACAGTGACCACGTCGCCAGGCGGAAATACGCCGATCACCACTACGGACACTTCCGGGAACACAATCCAAGTGCGCCAAGGCATGATTTTTCGTCCTTCGGACCATCATGCCTATGCAGGAAATCTGATTCCCACTGACACCTTCGATCCTGCCGCTGCATCGCTCCTTGACCGTTATCCGCAACCGACTTCTTCTGAGCTTGCGAACAATTTCCGAAGGCTTGGCAATGAGCCCGACAATCAAGACCAGTTTGACGTGCGCATCGACCATCGCTTCACGGAACGGGACCAATTCTTTGCGCGCTACTCGTATTCCAAAGATTTTACGCAACCGGTAACTCCACTGCCCGATGGAAGTGGCGCGATCGGCGGGGGAGCGGCGTTAGGGCCTCAGGACACTCTGGCGCAGTCGCTTGCTGGCAACTACGTCCATCTGTTTTCTCTTCGCTTGGCTAACGATTTCCGTTTCGGCTACACGCGAAGGTCCGTGGACCGCGCGGCACTGCTCCTTTTGTCCTCACCCTCAGGTAGCCTGGGCATCCCGGGAATTCCCGCCAGTGGCGCGTTTGAACACGAGCTGCCTGCCTTCACGATCAGCGGATTCCAACAATTGGGCCCGCCTGCCAACACCGCATCTTCCTTCCGAACCGACGTTACGGAGTTTGCCGACACGGCTTCCTTCATGAAAGGGCGTCATTCGCTAAAGTTTGGAATCGATAACCGCATTTCGCGCTTGGACGTAGTTCAACCTCCGTCGCCTGCAGGTTCGTTCACGTTTAGCACCCTCTTCACCAACTTGAATAATGTCGCGGGCACGGGCTCATCCCTGGCGAGTTTTCTGCTTGGACAGGTGCAACAATTTTCCATTGATGTTCAGCAGCACGTTTTGCAACCCCGTGCTTGGTTTCAGGAGTGGTTTGTCCAGGACGACTGGAAGGTGACTTCCCGTCTGAACTTAAATCTCGGCGTTCGCTACACGCTGAACTTCCCATCAACCGAAGCTCACGACCAGGGGGCGGTTTTCAATCTTCAGACTGAGCAGTTGCAGTACCTTGGGAAAAATGGATTTTCGCGTTCTTCGAGAACGCTGCACTGGAAAGACCTCGGCCCGCGCCTGGGGCTGTCGTATCTCGTCACGAAAAAAACTGTCGTGCGAACAGGATATGGTTTGACATTCTTCGATCAAGCGGGAATCACCACGCCGTTCACGAATCCGCAATTCCCATTTGTGCAGACGGTAACGCAAGCGACGCTTGACAACATCACTCCGGCGTTCGTGTTGTCCAATGGCCCCACCGTTCAGCCCGTGGATCTAACCCCGGACGTCGGATTGGGACAGGGCGTATTCACTGTCGACCACGACTTGGGTTCTGGCTATGTCCAGCAGTGGAACTTTGCCGTGCAACGAGAAATCACGCCGAATCTGACTTTTGAGATCGCGTACGTAGCATCCAAAGCTACGCACCTGGGAGATCCGGACGCGAACATCAACCAGCTCACACCCGAACAACTAGCGACAGGAGCATCCTTGTTGACCAAAGTCCCGAACCCTTACTTCGGTCAGATACCAGCCTCCTCGTCGATCGGCCAAGCCACAACGACCCAGGCGCAACTCTTGAGGCCATTCCCACGATTCACGAACGTGACATTCTTCCGCAACAATATTGGGAATTCGAGTTATAACGCGGTGCAAGCCAGGCTTGAGAAAAGATTCTCACGCGGCCTTTCTCTTTTGGTCAGTTACACGCGTTCCAAGCTGATTGATGATGCGTCTTCTGTGTTTGACTCCTCGATCTTCACTGGGCCAGTCGCCAATTATCCGGTAGCAAACGGCTTCGACCGAAGATTGGATCGGGACGTCTCGAACGGCGACATTCCTAATGTGACCGCAGTCAGCTGGACCTACGAGATTCCCGTGGGGCCGGGGCACAACCTGAACCCGAAAGGAATCGCCGGAAAGTTCACAAACGGTTGGCAGATTTCCGGGATCGTTTCGATTCAGTCCGGAATTCCCGTCGCCGTCACACAAGCCACCAATTTCAACGCGTTTGCTGGATACGGCACGCAACGACCCAGCTGTGTAGCGAACACAACGCTCCCGGATTCGGAGCGCTCGACCGCGAAGTTTTTCAATGTGGACGCTTTTCAGATCACGCCGCAATTTTTTCTGGGAACCTGCTCGCGCAACCCAGTACGCGGCCCGTCGTATCAAGACGCGGACCTGGCGCTGATTAAAAGAACAATGATTACGGAGAGATTCAGTCTCGACTTCCGCACAGAAGTCTTCAACCTCACGAACACGCCGCCGCTCGGGGCTCCGAATGCTGTTGACGGCAGCACAGGATTTGGCTCCATCACTACGGCCGGTGATCCGCGCGTGATGCAGTTCGCGCTCAAATTCAACTTCTGAAGACCAGAGCAGCGGACTCATAAAGCACCTGCGAGTCCGCCTAATTTGCCCATAATGGCCCTTGTCGGGATAGACGGACTTGCCGGAGCGGCAAGTAACAAAGGGACTCTGACCCTTGTGACTCAGTCAAGTTTGCATAATTTTACTCTTGAGCGACGCAACCACCTGTGAAGGTGTGAAGGTCTTGAATCAACTAGCCCTTCGTAACTTTCTTCGCCTGCGCCCGGAATCTTGCCCACCGCAACTTTGTTGCCCTTGAAATCTTCGCCCTCGCAGCAGCGGACAGTACCCGCTTCTTGACCTGTGTAACTTCTCGGACGGTCGTATCGCCTAGTGCTTTCGCTGCGGCGCGGACGCCGCTTAATTTGCCCTGCAACTTACTCAGTTCTTTTTCGAGCTTTCGTTCTTCACGCTTGATTGCCGCAAGTAGGTCCATGAATCCTCCGCATGGAATCTATCCCAATTTGGATCTGATGCGCCAGACGTGCTCCGAGAGGAAAGTGCCTTGCTATAGACTAATGTAGCGCAGTTTTGAAGCGGCGTCCGAAGTTTCCAAGTTTCCTACCATTCCGCAATTGAGTGGTACTCCGTCTCCTGCAAGCTGTTTGAGTCGATTCAGTAAGAGCGATAGTGCTCAGGTCGGACCAAACCGAGAATCTCATCACCTGCCACGACGGCTGTGTTCTCATTACAGCCCAATAACCCAATAACAAGAGGAACGAAGTAAGAAAAATCACGCTGCAGAAGGCTATAACCACACAAGGATATGCGGCTCTGGCAGCCATCCTGCGAGTATACAGGGCAAGGCTTCAAACAGGGAAAGTAGACCTTGTGACCGCGAGACGCAGATACCGTCGAAGTCGGAACCTTCGCGAAAGCTGGTCGGGCCAATGGACGATTTCCCGACTTACCCGGAGTTAGGCGCAGTCGTGTTATAAAATGACATCTTAGCGGAGGCGAAGGGCGAAAAATCGATGCCAATGAATCGAAAACGCATCTCGGTCTTGCTCTTGATCTATCTTGCGGGCGCGCTTCTCGATGCTCATGCACAGGACGTTGGCAAATCTCTCCCGGAGAAACTTGGCTTTGCCCGTGATGCCAAGCTGTTAATCATTCACGCCGACGACGTGGGCATGACTCATTCTGTGAATGTGGCCACGATCAAGGCTCTCGACACTGGTCTCGTCACCTCTGCCAGCATTATGGTGCCCTGCCCGTGGTTTCCGGAGATTGCCGATTACGCTAAATCTCATCCCGAAATCGATTTCGGCCTCCACCTTACACTGACCAGCGAGCGCATCTACTACCGCTGGGGACCCGTAGCGTCAAAAGACAAGGTCCCGAGCCTGGTCGACAAGAACGGCTACTTTCATCACGATTGGTCGCGAGACACTCACATCGATCCGAAGGATGCAGAACTGGAGCTTCGCGGACAAATTGACCGCGCTTATGCGATGGGGATCCGCCCTTCGCATCTTGACTCTCATCAATACCGTCTGATCAATAATGGCAAGGAACTTTTCGACGCATTTCTTCGCGTCGCTCACGCGTACAGGCTTCCGGTTTTTGTCACGCGCGACTGGTTCGCGGAACAGACCTATCTTGAATCCAGCCTCGCTCGCGACGACATCGTGCTCGATCACACCGTCACTATCGATCCCGCCGTCCCTCCGGAAAAGTGGGTTGAATTCTATAAGACGGCCCTGAAGAATCTTCAACCGGGCATAACCGAATTCGTCATTCACCTCGCATTAGATGATGACGAAATGAAAGCTGCCACACGCGAGCGCGACACATGGGGCGCCGCCTGGCGCCAGCGTGATTTCGATTTCTTTACTAGCCAGGAGTTCCGCCTGTTGCTTCAAGAGCAAAACATTAAGCTGATCACCTGGCGGCAGTTAGGCGACGCGATCAAGCAGTAACCCCGAAGCCCGGTCCGCTCCGAGCAGCTGCCTGGATAAATGTGTTGTTAGCGCGACGCCCGCTATTTGACCGGATAGTGGCGCGTTGCTTCGTTCAGACAAAACGTGGATATGCCGCTCAGCTAAGAAGTATATCGAACGATGTTCTCGTGCCTGATAAACCTTCAGACGCCGAAATCGGAGAAGTGAACTCCTTCCAAAACCACATGTACGATTATCCGACAAATCAGAGTTACACGGATATACTCGCATTTAGAGGCGCGACTCATGGCCCAACCAAAGAGAATCCTGTACCGGGGCGTACCTATGATTGAAGGGTGGCCGGAGAAAATTATGGCTGCCCAGGAGATTGTGTCCTTCAAAAGCGAGGGACGAGACATTCCGCGCATTCGTTACGGCAGTGAAAAAAACTGACTGGGATGCTGCAAATATACCGTGCCACGATTGCCGGGTCCTTGCAGGTGAGTTCCATGTGCCGAGTTGCGATGTCGAGGAATGCCCGGTCTGTGGAGAGCAGCTCATCTCGTGTGATTGCGAGTTCGATGACCCCGCCCAAGTGCCTTTTCTATTGCGCCTCGAGCGCGTCGATCATTGGGAGCGTATCGCATCCCGCAGGAGACCGGCCTTCTCATCCCATCTGGTAAACGCGCAAACCGTCAATGTGGATTCCAACGGGAAACCTGGCCGCGCACTTTTCCGATTATGCGACGCCATATAAAAGGGTGCCCTTTGTGGAGTAGGGTTTGGGTGCTTGCCTCAAACCATCCAGAAAGGAACACCCTTTTATGACTAGCGCCATTAAATATATCGGCATGGATGTTCACAAGGAAAGTATTTCGGTTGCGGTCAGAAATTCTGCCGGCAAAGTCGTGATGGAAAGTGTCATCGAAACCAAAGCCAGCATGATTCTGCAGTTTATCAACGGGCTGCGCGGAGATTTGCAGGTCACCTTTGAAGAAGGAACGTCGGCCGCCTGGTTGTACGACTTATTGAAACCGCACGTCACAAAATTGGTGGTGTGCGATCCGCGAAAAAACAAGTCCATGCGGGAAGGCAACCAGAGCGACAAGATCGATGCTCGCCGATTGGCCGAGCTGTTGCGTCTCGATCATCTCACTCCGGTTTATCACGGCGAACATGGCCTACGAACCCTGAAGGAACTGGTGCGCAGTTATCTGACCATCACCAAAGACCTGGCACGGGTGAAGTCACGGGTGAAAGCCATTTATCGGAGTTGGGCCATTCCTTGTACCGGCAAGCAGGTTTATGCGCGGCGTCATCGTGCCGAGTGGCTAGGGAAGATCAACGAACCCGGGGTGCACCGGCGGGCTGAATTTTATTACCAACAACTCGAGGCATTGCGAGTGGTGCGCCAGGAAGTGCGGAGAGATCTGCTCGCCGAGAGCAAGAAACAGAAGGCTTGGAAACGGCTCTGTGAGATTCCCTCGATTGGTCCGATCCGGGCGGCGGTGTTGCTGGGCATCCTGCAGACGCCGCATCGTTTTCGCACCAAGCGGCCGTTGTGGAATTACGGTGGTTTAGCCATCGAGATGCACAGCAGCGCCGATCACCGCAGGGTCGACGGACAACTGCAACGATCCAGGAAGAACGTCTTGGTTCGGGGCCTCAACCGAAACTGCAATCACGTATGCCGGTGGAGAACGCGATCCAAAACGCTCAGGTCATTCGCTTTGGGACCTTCGAGGTAGATCTTAACGCCGGTGAAGTGCGCAAAGGCGGGGTCAAGCTGAAGTTGAGCGGCCAGCCTTTCCAAGTACTCGTCATTCTGCTCGAGCAGCACGGCAAAGTCGTCACCCGCGAGCAACTGCAGCAACGCCTCTGGCCCGACACCTTTGTGGATGTCGATCACAACCTGAATACCGCCATTAACAAGATTCGTGAGGCGCTCGGCGACTCGACGGAAAATCCAAGATTTGTCGAGACGCTGCACAGGCGCGGATACCGACTCATCGGTCAGATCGCAACTCCGGTACTGCCCGTAATTCTGATCGAGCCGGATCACGTCAAGCCCCCTCGTACAATATGGCTGAAGATCGCACCAGGTATTCTGGCCACTTTGGTCTGTACTGCGGGAGTGGGGGTGGCGTATCGATAGTTCGGCACGGGCCTCCGCTTGAGCAGGCTCGACCACTCACGCCCTTGCCGTTTACGTCGCTTCCAGGAGTGGAGACTTCCCCGGCATTCTCCCCGGACGGATCGCGAATCGCTTTCGCGTGGGATGGTGATCCCACCTCGCACAAAAAGGGCTTTGATCTCTATGTCAAGGGCATCGGCAGCGAAACTATGTTGCGTCTGACGCAGAATCCCTCAGAATCGATTAGTCCCGCTTGGTCCCCCGATGGCACGCAGATCGCATTCCACCGAATGGCCGGTGCCGACACTGGCATCTATGTCGTCCCAGCTCTCGGCGGCCCGGAACGAAAGCTACGCTCCACGCGTATACCCTTTAGCGTCGCTGCTCCGATAAGTTGGTCGCCGGACGGCAAGTGGATCGCGTTCCAGGATCTCTTGCCCAGGGAGCCCGTGCACCGGATATTTAGGCTCTCACTCGACACGTTGGAGACATGGCTGATTCCCCACGAACCCAGGTGCCGTCACGACGCGATGCCCACATTCTCTCACTCTGACGCTGAGTTGGCCTACTTTTGCGTGCGCAGTACGAATGAGTTGGAGCTGATTTCCATCGAGCTTCCGGATGGCGCGCCGAAAAGCGTTGCCTTGGTTCCGACCTATACGTCAGGCCTCACATGGGCCGCGGACGACAGCAAATTGATTTTTTCTCAGTCGACCAGTGTAGCCCGTGAACTCTATGAAGTTGAGCTTGCGGACGGTTCGCTGCGGCGGCTCCCCCTTCCGCCGAATGCCACCAAGCCAGCGGTTTCCTCGAAGGGCGACAAACTTGCCTATAGCGCTAGTTCCGACAGGATTAATATCTGGCGAAAGAACCTCCTTCATCCGGAGTTGCCCCCCGTGAAGCTCATTTCTTCAACGCAGGTTCAGAGCCGAGCTCAGTACTCTCCGGATGGCAAGCATATCGCCTTTCACTCTACTCGCTCTGGGCCTGGGAACCTCTGGGTGAGCGACGCCGATGGCACTAACTTGGTGCAACTCAGCAAGCTCGAAGCCGTGGGTATTCCTCACTGGTCGACTGACTCCAAACAAATCGTGTTTCAATCGAAACCCAAAGCAAATGTTGAAGCTTACCTCGTCGATATTTCGGAACGCGTCCCGAGAAAGCTCATTACGACCAGTGTCGACACAACTACTCCGAGTTGGTCGCACGATGGCAATTGGATTTACTTCAGGTCCCACGAAGCTTTTGGACACAAGCTCTACCGTTGCCCGGCTGGCGGCGGCCAGAAGGTTCTCGTTTCCGCAGACCCGGATTCCATAGGTCCAATGGAATCTTCCGATGGTCACGAGGTCTACTTCGCTGAGCGTGAGTTGAATGCCCTGTTGATGAAGGTCTCGCTGGAGCATTCCAATTCCGCGCCATTGGCGAACGGTTTACTTCGGGTGAGCAACTGGAGCTTATGGGCCATCGCGGCGGAAGGTATCTATTTTGTCCCTGCAGATGCGCCCATGTCCGTGAACTACTTTGATTTCACCACGAAAGAAATACGAGAAGTCTTCAAAGTTGACAAAAATTTCGATGATGGACTGTCCGTATCGCCGGATGGCCAATGGCTGCTCTATTCACAACTCGACGAGGAAGACAGCGACATCATGCTGGTCGATCATTTTGGCTAACACCTTAAATTCTCGGTGAACGACGTGCATTCTTGATCGTTCACATCTGACACAAAGTACATTGGGGACTTGTCCGGTTAGGCGACTACACGGGAGTTGGCCGTAAAGACTCAACTGAAGTGTCAGCTCACCCAAAACTCAGAATTTGCCGGAGCATCTAAATACAACGCAACTACGTTGCCCTGGCTATCCAGCACCACTAGCTTATTCCTCGTGAATCCCATTCCGCATAGTCCGCCGCAGTGAAATGCCCATTCCAATGTGAGGTCCGCGACATAGACATTGGTGAAAGCGTCTTTACCGTGTGAGTAGTACTCGAAGTGTTTTATTCCCGCCTCGTATTTCAGACTCGTGGCTTCTGCGGTAAAGCCGGTGGATAGGTGCGGCTCCTTTCTTGCGGCGACACTGAGGTCGTAGTAGTAGCGGACTGCTCTCGCGGTAACTGTTTTTGTAAGCTCGATCCTATCATTGCCGGGGAAACCCCATATTGGGGCCATTTCTTTCGCGGATTCATCTACCCGTTCGCCCAATGAGCTGAATACATCTTGAATCATTTCACTGGGTCCGGGATAGACCGCTTCGGCCCTCCTGAGCATGGCTTCTTCGATTAGATCAGCAAACGACCTCGCAATATGAATCTTGTACCGGCCTTTATCGTCGCTAGTCTGCTGAAGATCAATCATCATGTCAGGATCGTAGACAATCCACGCAGCATGCGCATCAGGCGTCAGGCTCTGCAAAAATTCAATATGCGGACGCGCTTTTTCATATTTTGTTATCCAGTCTTTTACAGAGTCAACGCGCTCTGCGTCGTCGGAATACGATCGTTCCAGATATAGAGCACACGGTTCGTAAGCTTCCTGAGGAGCGTTTTGAATTTTGGAAATGCAAATGCTGTACGGGTCTGTCCGTGCTGGGCGTCCGTCCTGCGCCGGAGACACGATGCTAGCGACCACGATGAAGAGACACGCCGCAGTGAATGATCGGGCCTCCATTTGCATTCCTTGGTGGCTATTATAATTGCCGCTGAAGATCCTGGTAAACGCGCTAATCGTCCATGTGGATTTTGACTTTTCCGATTACGCGACTACACAGGAGTTCCGTCCTCAGACGGAGTGCACATGCACTAAACCCGAAACTGCCGCAGATGATGGTCCAGATGCTGATACATCAACGCCGCCCATTCCTCCGGAGTCAGCGGCCCGAAAAAGAAATGCGGATGCTTCGTGCATGCCCCAGGCCCACCCGCTGCAAAGCGGTCAATGAAATCGCGCAGCCGTTGCCTCTCCGCCACGAAGTCCCTTTCATCGCTCACCACTAAGCTCTTGTCCGTCCCCACATTGCGGGGCATCGGTTTCTCATTCACGATCATAGACTTCTTCGCGAACCGCCCCAACAGCCGCCCAATCAATATCCGCGGCGGAGTTCTTTCCCCCACCGCCATCTCCATTGCCGCGGAGCAATGCGCCAGCGTCTGCGCTGGATTCATCTTGCCCCACAGCCGCTCGCTATCCGCCTTCAGTTGTGCCATCCGTTCCTTCACCTCTCCCACCGTCGCCGCTTCAAATAGATTTTTCATGCGTTAGCTCCTTGCCGCGCACACCACCATCTGCGAAATCCCGAAGCTTGTGGCGCTTGCCATTGGCTAATGTATGTCCTGCCTTGTGGTCAGGTATAACAATCCAGAACGCCATACTCTCGAAGTATAAATCAACCGCGCCAGCGGCCGCTTCCACATGACGCGCTAATCGGAAAAGTCCGTCGCGAATGTCGACCCGGGACTTGTCCGGTTTCACGACTTGAACGAAGCCGCTGGCGCGGCAGACGCTTCGCGTGCTATGCTCCGCGCGTCATGCTCCAGCGTAACGCATGGAATCAGAGTTGTCGCACATGCTTTTTTTCTAAGCACTGCAAAACCAACAGCTTACAGATGGGCGAAAAGATTGAATTCCCATAGCCATTAGCCCGCATCTGCCGCAAACGCCAGCGTCTTCCTTCAAGTCGTTGTATCGAAAGCGCGCAAACACACCGTGCTCTTGTGTGCAGCTTGCTCACTCGCGCTTCCGATACAACACTAAGACTTATCGGGAGTTGCATGCGGATTCACCACTGTCGCAGCGAAGGCGCAACATTGAGGGCAGTGTAACGCAACCCGTCTCAGGGGAGAGGGGTTCCCGGGATTTCAAGAGAAACCGTCAAACCCGGAGCTATGTTGGGAAACTCCTCCACTAGCGAAATTTCAATAATTTGGTTCGGAAAATGACCCGCGGGATTCGGCTTCCAGGTTCCCTTGAAAACCGGAAGAATCCAAAAGCCAGGACGACCCTGCATTACACAAGGTGTGATCAGGATGTCTTGGTTGTGGTCAAGATCAATCTGGTCTTGCCCAGGAATTCTCTGGGTATTGGGCAAGGGAAAGTGCGGCATCTCTCCGTCGATTCTTACGTTTATCGTTCCCGGGTAGAGGGCCACACCACTTAGGGCCAACACAGTCTGATAAAACTTCGGCCTGTACTTTCTGAAATGCCCGAAGCCCGGCTCGGCGACTTCACCTTTGAACATCACTCGCTCGCTTGCTGAATGGAACCAGAGTTCCTACGGCTCCGCCCGGTTTTCTTCTCCAACCGGCACATGGTGCGGGTAATCCTATCACCGCACACACTGATAACGGCAAGTGCGCACTGGTACGAACTTTACCGGTATGGCGACTACACAGGAGTTGGCCTCGACGGAGACATTGCGAGGCGATTGCCTTTTGTAGTGTGATACATCTGCCATGAAATTCATTTCCGCTAATATCGTTCGGTTTGTCGACGGCCATCAGCCAGGTTGGGTGGAGTGTGAGTTCGCAGATGCTGAGGGCCGCCTCCACGTCCTAAGAGACAAAGTCCCGATTTTCACTGTTGAACTGTTGGACGCTGACAGTAAGTATCCGACAACCGGAAAAATTCCATGCGAAGTGTTGGAAACATTCAAAGACGCGACTGGCCGAGAATTGGTGCGTGTCAGCACTGAGAAGCCGTGCGGTATCGACTCTGCGGAAGGGTTGTCACAATTCATAGTTTCCCGCGGCCTAATCACCGAGGATTTCTAACAAGCGGCATTGGACGGACAAATCCAGATGTACGGTAATGCGACTTACCGAGCACTTGCGCGTTGACGCGGGTTTCGCGCCCTTATCCAGTGGTAGAATCAGGGCTGCGTGGTTCGTGTGAAGAAGCCAAATGATTTCGAAGCATAGTCTTGTCATGTGCCTAATATTTCCGGCGATGCTGTTTCTGTCGCCGCGAGCAACTACGGGAACAGCGCAAGGGTCGGAGTGTAGTACTCAGGACTTGTTGGCGGTATTGAGACCGGCTGACCCTGCATACGCTGACGCTATGGAGTTGGCACAAACCCTGCGTAATCACGGCTTCGCAGTGAAGTGTGTGCTTCAATCGAAAATGGTTAGGCTTTTTGAGGGACAGAAGGGCGCCGCACTATATAGAACAAATCGCGGCGATTTTGAGGCGTTGTTTCTGCCGAAGGCACAGACTTTTGCCGTCCAACCTAACGAGGCGCGAAAGAACGGCCGGTACATCTACTCGTTCAGCGGAAGTCCCCACTCGACTGGTGGCCCTTGGGACAGCGCTAGACCCACGTTCTTCGTTCAGCACTCAAACCAATTTTTGACCACATGGGACAAGCAACTCGCCACCGAACTTGATAAGGCACTCACATCAACCCAGGCCGACAACAACCCTGATTTAACGCCATAGAAATGAAATCGTCAAAAATCAGTTGT
>Ga0137385_10000294_pt1 | contig 40443 bp, 38 predicted proteins | sample SagtaG_FD_104921 | JGI IMG/M metagenome (GOLD analysis project Ga0137385, IMG submission 104921) | Vadose zone soil microbial communities from Sagehorn Ranch, Mendocino, California, USA - Sage2_R_80_16 metaG | ecosystem: Environmental > Terrestrial > Soil > Vadose zone | place: USA: California... | reverse complement strand
CGGTCGGGGTCGCGGTGGTGGTGTTGGCGCGGACATCCGAGCCGCCTTGCGTCTCGGTCATCGACATGCCGGCTATCAGGCCGCGTTTCGTGGCCGCCACCCGTAGGCCGAAATCGTGTTCACGGCTGGTCAGCAGCGGCTCGTAGGCCTGCGCCAGCTCGGGTTGGTTGCGCAGGGCCGGCACGACCGCGTAGGTCATCGAGATCGGGCAGATGTGGCCGGGATCGGCCTGGCCCCAGGTCAGCATCTTGGCGGCGCGCGCCACGTGCGTGCCGGGCCGGTCGTCGGCCCATGGCGTGGCGTGCAGGCCCTGGCCGACCGCGACGCGCATCAGTTCGTGGTAGGCCGGGGTGTACTCGACCTCGTCGACGCGGTGGCCCCAACGGTCGTGGGTGTGCAGGATCGGGTGGTGCGCCTCGGCCAGCCGGCCCCACTCCTGGGCCTGCGCGGACCCGGTGAGCCGGCCGAGCGCGGTCAGCTCCGGTTCGGCCCACGCGGCACCCTCGCGGCGCAGGCCCGCCAGCAGGGCGGGATGTGCGGCGGCGTTGAAGTCGACCAGCGGCGGGACCTGATTGGTGACCTCATGCGTCGGTGGCATCGTTACCTCCCAGTACGACTGTAGTTGAAGCAACGATCCAGATCTTCGGCAAGGAGTGACGATGACGGTGACCAGCGAACGCGTCGACTCGGTGACCACGGTGATCCTGTCGCGGCCGGAAGTACGCAACGCCGTCGACTTCGACACCGCAACCGCACTGGCCGACGCGTTCCGCGCCTTCGAAGCCGACGACAACGCGTCGGTCGCCGTGCTCTACGGCGACGGCGGCACGTTCTGCGCGGGCGCCGACCTGAAAGCCGTCGCGAACGGCCGCCCCAACCGCCTGGCCGAGCACGGCGACGGGCCCATGGGCCCGACCCGGCTCCGACTGACCAAACCGGTGATCGCCGCCATCGCCGGCCACGCCGTCGCCGGCGGACTGGAACTGGCACTGTGGTGCGATCTGCGCGTGGCCGAAGAGACGGCCGTGTTCGGCGTGTTCTGTCGACGCTGGGGCGTCCCGCTGATCGACGGCGGCACGGTCCGACTCCCCCGCCTGATCGGCACCAGCAGAGCAATGGACCTCATCCTGACCGGCCGGCCGGTGGACGCGGCAGAGGCGCACGCGATCGGGCTGGTCAACCGCGTGGTCCCGACCGGACAGGCACGCGCCGAAGCCGAACGCCTGGCCGCCGAAATAGCCCGCTTCCCCCAGACCTGCCTGCGCCAGGACCGCCTGTCCGTGCTGGAACAGGACGGACAGAGCGAAACCGACGCGATGGCCGTCGAGTTCCAACACGGCCTGGTTTCACTGGCTGCTGACTCAGTCGCGGGAGCCGGTCGGTTCGCCGCGGGGGCCGGTCGACATGGGGATTTCACGTCGTAAGACGAATTGCTTATCGCGCAATATCGATTGGGTGAATGCGAATCTCGCCGAGATCTGGGATTGTCGGTTCGGCAAGATTCCGTGCGAGGTAAGGAATGCACATGGACGTGAGCCTGATGCGCAGTGAGGTGGCGATGATGCCGCTGGAACGGGAGGCCGTCTACCTCCTGGACATCGAGATCCAGTGGGTGCCGAGTCTGGTCCAGACCGGTGACTACGCCAGGGCGGTCGCGAAGTCGATCGACATGCCGGCCGCGCAGATCGAGTCCTGGGTCGAGGCGCGGCTGGCGCGGCAGTTCACGCTCACCAGGGACAAACCACCCCAGCTCGACATGATCCTGGACGAGGCCGTGCTGGGTAAGGTGGTGGGCGATCGCAAGGTTATGGCGCGGCAACTGCGCGCCATTCTGGAGGCCGTCGAACGGGAGAACGTGGAACTGCGGCTGTTGCCGGCCACCCCGTTCTGGCTGGAAACCGGGTATTACGTGATCAGCGCCGACTTCACCCAGTACGTCGCCTATCTGGAGGGCCCGACATCGGTTGTGATCCTCGATGATCGCGACGGGATGGAGCTCTACCGGCAGTACACGACGCGGCTGGTCCGGCGGTCGCTCGAGCCGGACGAGTCGGTGGACGTCGTTGCCACCTATGCAAAGGACTACGAATGATCAGCTGAAGACGCCGCCGGGACGCGACCAGACGACCCTGGCCCACGTGATCACCAGCACGATCATCGTCAGCACGGACACGATCAGGCCGGCGCCGGGACCGGGGCCGGCCTGATGGCTGGTCGTGGTCTGCTGCGACCAGATCGACACCAGGCCCAGCACGGTGAACAGGCCACAGCCCAACGTGGTCAGCCAGGCCACCGCCCAACGACGCAGCCCCAACGACAACGCCGAACCCAGAAAGCCGAACACGAACACGCCCATCGCGAACAGCCGGGGCAGGAAGTCGACCTTGCCGGCACCGCCCGGACCCTGCGCGAACAGCACCTGCCAGCCGGCCGCGCCGTGCACCCACGGCAGGATCGACGCGATCGCCAGCACCAGCACGCACACCGCGATCACCATCGCCCGCACGCCGGGGTCGATCCGGCGGTTCATGCGGTTCTCGACCTCGTCCACCTGTGCCCGCAGGCGAACCATCTCGGCGTAGTCCTCATCGTCGGTCATGAGACCGCACACCCTTCAGACGTGACAGATGTGTCAGGAGCGCCGAACGACGGCAGCCCGAGGCTCACCCCGGCGGTCTGCGGCCGCTTGCCATCGGCCCAGTTGTCACCGGCGCGCGTCCGGCGATGGTGCGTGATCGGGCCGTCCGCGACCAGGTGGTGCGGAGCGCCGTAAGTGACCACAGTGGACACCACATCGCCGGGCCGAACCTCGCGATCGACCGCGAAGTGCACCAGCCGACCGTCCCGCGCCCGGCCGCTCATCCGGTGGGTTTCGGCGTCCTTGCGGCCTTCGCCCTCGGCGACCAGCAGCTCGACCGGCTGACCGACCAGCGATCGGTTGAGCTGCCAGGAGATCTCCTCCTGCACCTCGACCAGCCGCTGGTAACGCTCCTGCACGACCTGCTTGGGCACCTGGTCGGCCATGTCCGCAGCCGGCGTGCCGGGCCGCTTCGAATACTGGAACGTGAAGGCGCTGGCGAACCGGGCCGCGCGCACCACGTCCAGCGTGCCCTGGAAGTCCTCTTCGGACTCGCCGGGGAAGCCGACGATGATGTCGGTCGTGATGGCCGCGTCCGGCATCGCCGCGCGCACGTCGGCCAGGATGCCCAGGTACTTGTCCGAGCGGTACGAGCGGCGCATCGCGCGCAGCACCCGATCCGAACCCGACTGCAACGGCATGTGCAACTGGTGGCACACGTTCGGCGTCTCGGCCATCGCGGCGATCACGTCGTGCGTGAAGTCCTTCGGGTGCGGCGACGTGAACCGGACCCGCTCCAGGCCCTCGATCCCGCCGCATGCGCGCAACAGCTTGCCGAACGCGAGCCGGTCCCCGAACTCCACCCCGTAGGAGTTCACGTTCTGCCCCAGCAGCGTCACTTCGAGCACGCCTTCGTCGACCAACGCCGACACCTCGGCCAGTACGTCACCGGGCCGCCGGTCGGCCTCCTTGCCGCGCAACGACGGCACAATGCAGAACGTGCAGGTGTTGTTGCAGCCGACGGAGATCGACACCCACCCCGAGTAGGCCGAGTCACGCCGAGCCGGCAGCGTCGAGGGAAAGACCTCCAGCGACTCCAGGATCTCCACCTGAGCCTCGGCGTTGTGCCGGGCACGAGCCAGCAGCGTGGGCAGCGAGCCGATGTTGTGCGTGCCGAACACCACGTCCACCCATGGCGCCCGCCGGACGATCTCCCCCCGGTCCTTCTGCGCCAGGCACCCGCCGACCGCGATCTGCATGTCCGGATTGGCCTGCTTGGCCGGATACAGGTGGCCGAGATTGCCGTAGAGCTTGTTGTCCGCGTTCTCCCGGACCGCGCAGGTGTTGAACACGACGACGTCCGGCGTGCCGTTCGCGGGCACGGGAGCGTAGCCGGCGCTCTCCAGCAGCCCGGCAAGGCGCTCGGAGTCGTGCACGTTCATCTGGCACCCGTAGGTGCGCACCTGGTAGGTCCGCGCGTCAACCACGGTGAACAGGGTAGTACCGGCAAACCGGCACGGCGGCGGCGGTGACACTGGCACTATGGAACCGTGCTGGTACGCAACGTACGCGCGGTCGCGTTGGCATTGGCGCTGCTCACCTGCGCCGGCACGCTGACCGGCTGTCAGAGCCAGTTCCCCGGCCTGCACCTGACGATCGCCACCGGCAGCAGCGACGGTGTCTACAACGCGCTCGGCACGCAACTGGCCACCAGCTGGGCCAATCAGTTGAACATCGCCCGGCCCAAGGTGCTGGAGACGGCCGGCAGCCCGGCGAACATCGACCAGCTGCGCAACGGCACTGCTGATATCGGGTTCGCCGATGTCGACGCCGCTGCCGTCAGCAACCCGAACCAAGGTCCACGCAAGTTGCGCGCGCTGGCCCGGATCTACGACGACTACATCCAGGTTGTGGTCCGCGCCGACCTGCCGATCAAGCACCTCGTCGACCTGGCCGGCAGGCGGGTGTCGATCGGTCCGGCGAACTCCCAGGTGCAGCTCGTGGCCAACCGGATCCTGGCGGTCGGCGGGGTGCACGGCGAGGTGCTGTCGGCGCTGAGCCTGAACGACGCGATCGCGGCCATGGAGGCCGGCACCCTGGACGCGTTCTTCTGGTCCGGCGGCATGCCCACCCTCAGCATCGCGAGCCTGAACGACGCGGTCCCCGTCCGCCTGCTGGACCTGGGCACCGACCCGTCCGGCGTCCTCCAGGCCATGGTGGACCGGTTCCCGGTCTATCGCACGGCCGTGGTGCCGACCGGCACCTACGGACCCGGCAGCGCCGCGGTGACCACCCTCGTGGTGGCGAACTGCCTCCTGGTCACCGACCAGATGTCCAACGACGTGGCGCAGGCGTTGGTCCAGGGCCTGTTCAACGCGACGGGCGAGCTGATCCTGGCCAACCCGGCGGCTCGGGCGATCGACGTCCACACCGCGATCTTCACCGATCCGGTGACACTGCACCCCGGCGCCGTGGCCTACTACCGGTCCACGAAGTCCTGACTCCGTCCTCGGAGCATCATCAACGGATGGACGAACCAGCGCGGGCACGGGCCTTGATCGCGGCGGCAGGTCGGGTTGCCGTGTTGACCGGGGCCGGCATCTCGACCGATTCCGGGATCCCCGACTTCCGTGGGCCCAACGGGGTCTGGACGAAGGACCCGAAGGCCGAGCGGCTGTCCGACCTGCGGGAGTATATGCGCAGCAAGGAACTCCGGGAGCAGTCGTGGCAGGCCCGTGCCACGCACGCGGCCTGGGTGGCCCAGCCCAACGCAGGCCACCGCGCGCTGGCCGACTTCGAACGCACCGGCCGGCTCACCGGGATCATCACGCAGAACATCGACGGCCTGCACCAGAAAGCCGGCTCGAGCCCGGCGAAGGTGATCGAACTGCACGGCACCATCTTCGGCACGATGTGCCTCGACTGCGGCGACACCGGTGACATGGACGTGGCCCTGGCCAGGGTCGCGAGCGGCGAGACCGATCCGCCGTGCCTGAACTGTGGCGGCATCCTCAAGTCGGCGACGATCTCGTTCGGCCAGGCCCTCGATCCCGCCGTGCTGGCCCACGCGCGCCAGATCGCGATGGATGCCAATTTGCTGTTTGCTATAGGAAGTTCGCTGAGCGTGCATCCGGCGGCCGGACTGGTCGGACTGGCGGCGCGGGCCGGCGCGACGGTGATTGTGTGCAACGCTTCCGAGACGCCCTACGACCAGTTCGCCGAAGTCCTCCTGCGTGACCCGATCAGCGACGTGCTTCCTACGGTGCTCGCTTAATCCGGGATTCCCAACTCCCGGAGATACGTCAACAGTGCGTTGATCGCCGCAGAGAAATGTCGCCAGTCAAGGCTTTCGACCGGTTCCTTCGGCTGGGGGAGGTAATGTAGCACACTCCATCATAGAGGTTCTCGGCCATCAACCGCTCACAGAAGATCGCGAAGCGCTCCTGATAAGACTTGCCCTGCCATGTCTCATCGACCGGAACCGCTCCAGCGGCTGTTTTAACTGGACGCCGCGAGGCCTCTGCGTCCTCCATGATAAAAAGTAACCCAGCCACGGACGTTCCCCGGGAAAGAGGTTCTCGAGGGCCGCGCGTCGCAAATCCACCGCACTCCCAAGCGCCTCTTCTACTCTATTGTTGTAGTTGTTACCAAACGAAGGGCCACCAAGGGCTTTGAGCTCGAATGCCGCGACCAGAGTTCTGTCAAAGTGCTTTCCGCCGCGTACGGATCCAGCGGTTCCCGCGCCCACTTTTGTTCTTAATTGCTGAAAGTTGGTTTTGGACCTGTTTCGCACCCCAGTATGCGACAACAGCGTCCTCGAAGTCTTGGCGACTGACCGTCAAGAGGGCCCCCAGACTAGTCGGGAAGTGCTCGGAGTCCGTAAGCGCGGAGCGCGGCCGTAGTCGCAGCCACCACGTCACGTTGATCAAATGCTGCCGCCAGCGCGGCACGATCGTCACCAGTGATCGCCGCAGGGTCCGGAACGCGGATCTTCCGTAGGTACTGTGCTTGAAAGCGGAAAGTCCCGCCACGCATCTTCACCGCGTATGCCGCAACGAAGGCCTCAGCAACCTTCGAAAGCAGCAACCCACCAAGGACTCGCAGGTCCCATACGTTGGAAACTACATAATATAGGTTGTGGTGAGGATAGTGGCCACCGGGATCCAATACTGGGTGGATGGTGAGCTTCATATCCGGGAGCAGCAGTTTGGGCCGGGCGGTGAGCTGGTGGTCGACCTTGTCGATGGTCTTGTACCACCGGTCGGGTTGTTTAGCGGCGATGTAACGGCTCCGCAGGGCGGCACCATGGATGTGGAAGTAGCGCGCCAAGCGCGGGTACTTGGCGAGATTGATCAGATCTCCTTGACTGTTCCACGGGTTCACCAAGTAACTGCCCGCCCAACAGAAGGCGCCGGTGGTGGTGTCACGCACCATTGCAAGTGGTAGGAGTCGATCCTCCTCGATGTTCACCGCCTCGGCGCGGTGGGTAATGAAGACGTTGTCCGCCCCGGTGGCAACGCCAATGCCCACCCTTGTCCCAGTCGTCTTGTTCTCCAGCAGCGGAAATCTGTCGGCGAGGTCTTCGAGCAGAGCAAGCCGAGCGGGTGAGGCTGCCGGCCAGGAGTCATCTCCGGGAAACCAATGCGGCAGACGTGCGGCGTGATGGCTCGGAGTGTCGACTGGGGCGCGAGTGGTGTCCCTCGTCCAAGCGAGGAGGGCCCGTCCCTGTTCCGGACCGAAGAGGCGGGTGGTGTCGGCGGCCACGGCCTGCCCCTGCGGCGCACGGCGGATCACGGTGATTGCTGGATAGGCCGACACCGCCTCATCGAATGCATCGACATCGTGCATCGTCAAAACCATGTCCATGCTGTAGCGGTCCGCGACCAGTTGACGCAGCTTCCGGCCATACTGATTCCGCATCCATCGGTCGGCGCAAACAAAGCCGAGTTGTCCCCCTGCCTTGAGACTGCGCAACCCCTTTTCGTAGAAGCCCACGTAGATGTCGGCTCTGCCGCCCATCGTGTGACACTCGGCTCTGTAGGCGTTCATACGCGCCTCAGGAATATCTTCCAGCCTGATGTACGGAGGGTTGCCGACGACAAGATCGGCATGGTTCGTGCGGTGGTCAGCCAGCAGGTAGTCACCTGGGCAAACCCAAGCGACGACGACCTTCTCGACCTCGTTGTGCTCCCATCCGTCCGCAAGAAGTTGCTTACGCAGTGCGGCACGACTCACCTGGACGTTTCGGTCGAGCAAGTCGAACGCCTCGACAGCGTCGATCGCGTCTACTAGCGACCGTCCGTGAGCTCGACATGACGCACTGAGACGATCGGCGATGGGGAGGAGGAAGGCGCCGGTGCCGCACGCTGGTTCGACGATGACGAGTTCGGCAAGGTCGAGGTCGGCCGTGTAGCCGACCAGGTCAAGGATCATGTCGACCACCCAGCGGCGCGTGAAGACTTCGCCGTGTGATATGGCCTGCAGGAGGGAGTCCGGCAGGGCCAGTGTGTCGAGATCGATCAGCTCACCAGTTGCCACGTCTAGACAGTAGCCGTCATGGGTGACGTCTCCCGGCATTGGTGCCGACGGGCGCGTCTCAAGATCCGACTGATGCCAGTGCCCCACCGGTCACTAATTATGCGAATTAAGCAACGTTCGATCGGGTGAATGCGTTCTTCGTCGACATCTGGGATTGTCGTTCTTGCAATGCTCAGATGAGTTCGGGAGGACACGTGGGCGCGGAGAAGCTGGTGAACGTGGTGCTGAGTGGTCTGGGCTGGGAGTTGAAACACATACGCAACGCGCGCGGCCTGAGCCTGGAAGTGGTCTGCCAGCAGCTCAGATGGCAGCAGTCGAAGCTGTCCAGGATGGAGAACGGGCAGCAGCACATCTCGGACGCGGATCTGGCCGCGTTGCTGGTGATTTATGAGGTGCACAGCGAGGAGCGCCGACAGCTCCTGCGCCTCGCGCAGCGCCAGGACGCGCCCGGCTACTGGGATCTCGACCCACCCATCAAGACGGCTCCCTTCGCGCGCATGGAGTTGGAAGCGACCTCGATTGTTGATGCGCAGACCATCTTGATACCGGGACTGGCCCAGACTGCTGAATACACCGATGCGTTGATGAAGGCTGCGAGCGTGCCGCCCGAGGAAGCCGCGCTGCGCGTAGCGGCACGGATGGCGCGGAAGAACATCCTGGACAAGGGAAAGCCGCCGAACTTCGACATGATCTTGGATGAGATGGCACTGCGCCGGCCCGTTGGCGGCCGCGCGGTGATGGCCAGGCAGTTGCGGGCATTGCTGGAACTTGCCGAACGCCCGAATGTGCGGTTGTGGGTCCTGCCGATTGACCGTGGGTGGAGGGTCGCCTTCCACTATGGGTTCTATGTGTTCAACTTCCCGCGTAGTCAGTCGGTTGTCTTCTTGGAGAACAAGGAGACTTGTGTCTATCTTGAGGACGAGACCAAGGTCGAGGTCTTCCGGCGGCACGCCGGCAAGCTGGGGAAGGCTGCGCTGAACCCTGCCGAGTCGATCACATTCGTTGGTAGTATTGGGAAGGAGTACGAACGGGAGTGAGCTGATGGGCCATCTGACCTGGCGGAAGTCGAGCTATAGCGGCGAGGGCGCAGATCAAAGCTGCGTTGAGCTGGCGCTTGGTGCAGTGCGGGACAGCAAGAACCCAGATGGGCCGATGCTGAGCTTAGATGTCATCGCACTCGTTGCCGCTGTGAAGGCAGGTCAGGTCGGCTAGGTCGCGGGCAGCTCGATCCGGACGAGCAGCCCGCCGCCGCCATCCTTCGGTGTGGACAGCAGGAGCTTGCCGTTCGCCCTCTCGACGATCTGCCGCACGATGGCCAGGCCGAGGCCCGTGCCGGGCACGTTCTGGTGTTCCCGGCTGCGCCAGAACCGGCCCGTCGCCATACCCAGTTCCTCCGACTTCAAACCCGGCCCGTGATCCCGCACCGACACCGACACCACCCCGTCGGCCCGGCGCACCTCGACCACGACCAGCGTGCCGTCGCCGGTGAACTTCAGGGCGTTGTCCAGCAGCGCTTCCAGGATCGTCTCCAGCCCTCCTGGCTGCACCAGCGCGTGCCCGCCCTGCTCGCCGGCCAGCACCAGGGACACGTTGCGGGGCTGCGCCCGCATCTGGCAGTTGGCCACCGACTGCGTGATCACCCGGTCGACGTCGACCTCCACCGGGTGGTCCGTGCCCGATTCGGCTTTGGCCAGGATCAGCAGGTCTTTCAGGATGTAGCCGAGTCGGTCCGCGTCGGCGATGGCGTCGGTCCGGAGTTGCTCGGCGTCCGGGCTCAGGTGGCCCTTGAGGCTGCCGAGGCGCAGGCGTAACGCGGTCAGCGGGTTGCGCAGCTCGTGCGACGCGTCGGCGACGAACGATCGCTGCGCGGCGAGCGTGTCGCTGACCGTGGTGGCCAACTGGTCGAACGACTTGGAGAGCCTGCGCAGCTCGGGCGGGCCGCCGCCCACCTCGACCTTGTCCACCGACTCGCCTTTGACCACTGCCCTGCTGATGGTCGCGGTCGCCTGGTCGAGCCGGTGCACCGGCCGCAGCATCCAGCGCACGACCGGCAGCGCGATGGCCAGCACGGCCAGCGCGATGACCACGATCGCGCCACCGGCCAAGGCGCCCCACCAACCGAGGACCTGCTCGCGCGCGTGCTGGGTGCTGGACACGGTGAGGGCGACGCCGAGCTGTTCCCCGTCCAGCAGCACCGGCTCCGCGATCACGATCGGCGCCGTCCGCCACGGGTACAGCGTCGGCGCGAGCTGCACTGACCGGCCGACCAGTGCCTGCCGCAGCGCGTCGCGCACGTTCGGATCGGTCAGGTCGATGAGGGTGGCCGAGTGGGCGACGACGTGTTGGTTGATGTCCAGCACGGCCGCCTGGAAGCCATAGACCTGCTCGTAGCGGGTCAGCGCATCGGTCAGCGAGTTGAAGTCGTGCAGGGACAACGGATGCTGGGCCATGGACCCGAACCGGTCTGCGTCGGTGAGCCGGTCGAGTAGGACCTGCTGGCCTTCGCTGCTGGCCACGCTCACCGCGAGCGGTGCGCCAAGGCCGATCACGACCATGACGACGAGCAGGATCACGATGCCCAGCAGCCGGGTGCGCATGGCGGGCCGTCCTCAGCGGGCCGGTTTGGCCGGCGGGCGGCCGAGTTGGTAGCCGACCTCGTAGACGGTCTCGATCACCCACGGCCGGCCCAGCGCGGCGCGGATCTGTCGGATGTGTTCGTCCAGTTCGGCTTCCTGGCCCTTGACGTAGTGCTGCCACACCTCGACCATGATCCGCTCCCTCGTGCAGACGGCACCACCGGCCTGAGCGACCAAGGTCAACAGCTGGAACTGCTTGCGGGGCAACGTAATGGGCTCGCCGGCGACGACGACCTCGTGCCGGCTCAGGTGGATCTCGACGTCGCCGACCGCGATCGTTTCCCCGGTCGTGCCAACCGGCGGGTGGGCGCCGCCGCCGCGTCGCAGCACGGCATAGATGCGGGCCACCAGTTCGCCCTCGTCGAACGGCTTGACGATGTAGTCGTCGGCGCCTGCGTGCAGGCCGAGGATCCGGTCGGACACGTCGCCTGCTGCGGACACGATGATGATCGGCACGTCGCTGATCGCCCTGATCCGCCGGCACAGGGCGACGCCGTCCATGTCCGGCAGCCGCAGGTCGAGCAGCACGACGTCCATCCCGGCCAGGCGGTCGAGCACGTGGTGGCCCTCGGCGAGCCGGTCCACGGCGATGCCGCGCCGGTTCAACGCCGGCACCAGCGCCTCGACCACCTGGTCATCGTCCTCGACCAGCAGCACCCGCACGTGTCCGTCCCTCCCAGCACCACGATCACCGTTCGCGGCCAGCCCCACCAGCTTGGCGCACGATCAGCGACGGTGGCCCCGGCAAAGTACCGTCATGCAGGATTTGTCTACTTTTTGCGCCGGAACAACATCGTCAGCGGGTCGTATTTCCGGTCGACGACGCGCTCCTTCATCGGGATGAGCGCGTTGTCCGTGATGTGAATGCCCTCCGGGCAGACCTCGGTGCAGCACTTGGTGATGTTGCAGAATCCCAGGCCGTGCTCGGCCTGCGCGGCCGGCACGCGGTCGGCGGTGTCCAGCGGGTGCATCTCCAGTTCGGCGATGCGCATGAGGAAACGGGGCCCGGCGAAGGACTCCTTGTTGTCCTCGTGGTCACGCAGCACGTGGCACGTGTTGTTGCACAGGAAGCACTCGATGCACTTGCGGAACTCCTGCGAGCGCTCCACGTCGACCTGCTGCATCCGGTACTCGCCGGGCCGCAGATCCTTGGGTGGCTCGAACGACGGGATCTCGCGTGCCTTCTGGTAGTTGTACGACACGTCGGTGACCAGGTCGCGGATCACCGGGAAGGTGCGCATCGGCGTCACCGTCACGGTCTCGTCCTCGGTGAAAACGGACATCCGGGTCATGCACAGCAGCCGTGGGCGGCCGTTGATCTCGGCCGAGCAGGACCCGCACTTGCCCGCCTTGCAGTTCCAGCGCACCGCGAGGTCCGGCGTCTGGGTGGCCTGCAGCCGGTGGATGACGTCGAGCACGACCTCGCCCTCGTTCACCTCGACGGTGAAGTCCTGCAGGTCGCCCTTGTCCGCGTCGCCGCGCCACACCCGGAAGTGCCCCTGGTAGGCCATGTCAGCCCTTCTTTCCCTGGTACCCGGCGAGCTCACCTGGCGTGAAGTATTTTTCCAGCTCGTCAAACTCGAACAGCGCCAGCAGGTCCTCACGCATCGGGACCTGGTCCTGGTGCGCCAGCCGGATGCCGTCGCCTTCGGCGATACACACCAGGAGCTGCTTGCGCCAGGTGGCGTCCATCCGGGGGTGGTCCTCGCGGGTGTGGCCGCCTCGGCTCTCGGTGCGCTCCAGCGCCGCCTTGGCGACGCACTCGCTGACCAGCAGCATGTTGCGCAGGTCGATAGCCAGGTGCCAGCCGGGGTTGAACTGTCGGTGGCCCTCGACCACGACCTTGGCCGCGCGTGCCTTGAGGTCCCGCAGGCGGGCGATCGCCTCGGCCACCTCGCCTTCGCGGCGGATGATGCCGACCAGGTCGTTCATCATCTGCTGGAGGTCGTGGTGGACCGTGTAGGGGTTCTCCAGCGACTCCGACTCGCCACCGTCGAACGGCGTGACAGCCGCCCTGGCCGCCGCGTCCACATCGGCGTCGGAGACCGTGGGCCGGCTCGCCAGGCCCGACACGTACTCGGCCGCGCCGGCCCCGGCCCGCCGGCCGAAGACCAGCAGGTCGGACAGGGAGTTGCCGCCGAGCCGGTTGGAGCCGTGCATGCCGCCGGCCACCTCACCGGCCGCGAACAGGCCCGTCACGTCGCCGGTCGCGGCCTCGGTGTCCGGGTCGACCTCGACGCCGCCCATCACGTAGTGACAGGTCGGGCCGACCTCCATCGCCTCGGCGGTGATGTCCACATCGGCCAGTTCCTTGAACTGGTGGTACATCGAGGGCAGCCGGCGCTTGATCTCCTCGGCCGGCATGCGGCTGGAGATGTCCAGGAACACGCCGCCGTGCGGTGATCCCCGGCCCGCCTTGACCTCGGCGTTGATCGCGCGGGCCACCTCGTCGCGCGGCAGCAGGTCCGGCGTGCGGCGGTTGTTGTCCGGGTCGGTGTACCAGCGGTCGGCCTCTTCCTCGGTCTCCGCGTACTGGCCCTTGAACACGTCGGGGACGTATTCGAACATGAACCGCTTGCCCTCGGAGTTACGCAGCACTCCACCGTCGCCGCGCACGCCCTCGGTGACCAGGATGCCCTTCACGCTGGGCGGCCAGACCATGCCGGTCGGGTGGAACTGCACGAACTCCATGTTGATCAGACGGCCGCCCGCGCGCAGCGCCAGCGCGTGGCCGTCGCCCGTGTACTCCCAGGAGTTCGAGGTGACCTTGAAGGACTTGCCGATGCCGCCGGTCGCCAGGATCACGGCAGGCGCCTCGAACAGCACGAACCGGCCCGACTCGCGCCAGTACGCCATCGCGCCCGCGATCCGGTTCTGGTCGTCCTTCAGCAGATCCGTGACCGTGCACTCGGCGTAGACCTTGAGGTTGGCCTCGTAGTCGCCGGTCTGCTTGTGGTCCTCCTGTTGCAGCGACACGATCTTCTGCTGCATCGTGCGGATCAGTTCCAGCCCGGTCCGGTCACCGACGTGCGCCAGGCGCGGGTAGGTGTGGCCGCCGAAGTTGCGCTGGCTGATCTTGCCGTCCTTGGTGCGGTCGAACAGCGCGCCGTAGGTCTCCAGCTCCCAGACGCGGTCCGGTGCCTCCTTGGCGTGCAGTTCGGCCATCCGCCAGCTGTTCAGGAACTTCCCGCCACGCATCGTGTCGCGGTAGTGCACCTGCCAGTTGTCGTTGGCGTTGGCGTTGCCCATGGAGGCCGCGCAGCCGCCCTCGGCCATCACCGTGTGCGCCTTGCCGAACAGCGACTTGCAGATCACCGCGACCCGCATGCCCTGCTGCCGCGCCTCGATGGCGGCACGCAGACCCGCCCCACCGGCCCCGATCACCAGCACGTCGTACGCGTGCCGCTCGACCTCAGTCATCCGAATTCCTACCTCTAGAAGAACCGCAGGTCGGTGAGCACGCCGGCGGCGACGAGCCTGATGTACAGGTCGGTCAACGTGATCCACACCAGCGACGCCCAGGCCAGCTGCATGTGGTAACCGTTGAGCTTGGACACCAGCTGCCAGTATTTGTAGCGCGTCGGGTGCGCGGAGAAGTGCTTGAGCTTGCCGCCCATGATGTGCCGGCACGAGTGGCAGGACAGGGTGTAGACCCAGATCAGCGCGATGTTGATCAGGAGCACCAGCGTGCCCATGCCGGCGTGGCCCCAGTTGCCGTTGTGGTCGCGGAACGCGATGACCGAGTCGTAGGTCAGGATCAGCGCGAAGACCACGGCGGCGTACCAGAAGTACCGGTGGATGTTCTGCATCACCAACGGGAAGCGGCGCTCACCCGAATACTTCTTGTGCGGCTCGGCGACCCCGCAGGCCGGCGGCGAGCCCCAGAACGAGCGGTAGTAGGCCTTCCGGTAGTAGTAGCAGGTCATCCGGAAGCCCATGGGGAAGATGATGATGATCAGGGACGGCGTGACCGGCGCGATGCTCGGGAACCAGCCCCAGCCGCTGCCGGCGGCACAGTTGCCCGCCAGGCAGGGCGAGTACAGCGGGGAGATGTAGGGGTCCCAGAAGTAGTCATTGCCGACCAGGACCGCCCACGTCAGGTAAACGACGATGACCAGGAGCAGCCCGCCGGTCAGCAGCGGCGAGACCCACCAGCGGTCGGTTCGCAACGTGCGTGCTTCGATCCGCGCCCGACCGGGAGCGCCCACGCCAGTGGTCGTCATGGTCTCCTCGTTCTCGTGATAGCCACCATGTCATGGCCATCACGAGACGACCGCACTAATGCCCGCGGACGTCTCCGACACCTTCGTCGTCGGCACCGAGCCACAGCGCCGGGTCATACGGTGTGTCTGGGACCACAACAATGTCGGGTTTACCACCCTGCCCAGCACGTTGTTGAGGCGGGGTGGGCCGTCCGGCGAAGTGCGCGGCGTCGATGTCGATGCGTTCCAGCCTGTCGCCGGTGCCCGATATGCGCACCTGTCGGCTCCATTTGGTGTCCTGGGTCACTCATTGTGACAAGCGACACAGCCCATTTCATCCATCGGAGCAGGTCTTGGGGGTTCTCACAGTGTGGTCGCGCGCCTGACCAGCGCTGATGCGCCTTATGGGTGCCCGTTCGACGGTTTCTCGGAAGTCGGGGTGTTTCCAACGCCACAACACGACCGGGTGGCGCAGTGTCTATGGACGTGGACTACGACGAGTTCGCCCGAGCGCAGTTACCCGGCCTGCTCCGCTTCGCCGCCGCGCTGACCGGCGACGCCGAGGTGGCGCAGGATCTGGTTCAGGACACGCTGGTCCGTGCGTACCTGAAGTGGTCTCGGGTGGCGAGCGCGGACCGGCCCGAGCTGTACCTGCGGCGGATGCTCATCAACGGCCACCTGTCCTGGCGGCGACGCTGGTACCAGCGCACGGTCCGACCGGTCGCCGATCCGTCGCCGGAGACGGCCTCACCGGATCCGGCAGGTCAGATCGCGGACCGTGCCCAGTTGGCCGGTTTGCTGGCCGGATTGGGACGGCAACGGCGGGCGGCGATCGTGCTGCGGTTCTACGAGGACCGTTCCGACGAGGAAATCGCTTCGGTACTGGGCTGCGCGCCGGTCACCGTGCGCAGCCACATCTCCCGCGGCCTGGCCGCGTTACGCCTGGTCGCTCAAGCCGAGGAGGCGCGTGCGTCATGACCCACGATCTGGATCAGTTGCGCGCGGTACTGCGCGACCGTGCCGCCCTCGCCCCTTCGGGGGACGACCTGCTGCCCAGGACCCGCCTGCTCGCGCGGCGGCGGCAGGTGCGCCGTCGGGCCGGTCTGGTGGCCGGCGTCGTCGTGGTGACAGCGCTTGCCTTGGTCGGCGCCACGGTCTTCGGCACTCCGGCGCTTCGGCACGACCGGACCGCTATCCGGCCCGACCCGACCGAGCGGCTGGTCACGCCACCCACGTTGCCGTTCACGGTGGGTGCGCTGCCCGCCGGGCTGCGATTGGGGGGCTGGGATGTCATTCTCAAGCCCGTCTCGCCGATCCATGCCCTGTTCACCGGACCGCAGGAAGTCGTCAACGTCGACCTGCTCGACCGCGACCTGGCCGGCCTCTACCCGGGCGTTCATCGGACCTTCACCGTGCACGGCGTGACCGCCACGATCGCGGGGGACGCGCCGGCCAATCATTTCTGGGCGGTCACCTGGCCGGTCGGCCGAGGTCACTGGATCTATCTAACCGTGACAGCCGACTCCGCCAGCGGGTTGAGCGAGTCGGACCTGATTTCGCTTGTAGGGGCGATCACCACGAAACCCGGCACCGCTCCCACCGCACTGCGCATCCGGTATGTGCCACCGGGGTTCACGTTGGTCAGTTGGCACCACAGCGATCGGCCGGATGCCGGCTTGCCTGAGGATGAAGTCGAACTGTGCGCCACTGCACAGAACTGCGTCGTGGTGCTCGCGGGCTATGGCAACCTGGCCGGTGCGAAAACGGCCGACAGCAACCCCATTACCGTCGGCCGGCAGTACGACAGCGGGCACTGGATCGGCGTGTACGCCCCCGGCGCGGATCCCGCCGTGTTGAACCACATCCTGCAGGAAGTCTCGCTCGGCTGAGCCGGCTACGTCTGGCCGGGGGATCAGGCGTAGCCGGCCAGTGCCTCGGCGATCGAGTCGACCACTGGGGCGCCGCTGGCTTCGAGGGCCTGGCGGGTCATCACGCCGGTGGTGACCAGCGTGCATCGGACGCCCGCTGCTTTGGCGGCGATCGCGTCGTCCAGGACGTCGCCGATCACGAGCACTTCGGTCGGGTCGATTCGTAGCACGGTGAGGTGCTCGATCAGGTGGTTCGTCTTGCTGTGGCCGCCGTTGTCTGTTCGTTGGCCGTCGATCCGGATGAAGAGGTCCGCCAGGCCGTGTTGGGTGACCAGGGGTACCAGCTCGTCGTGGAACCACATGGACAGCAGTGACTGTTGGCCGCCCGCGTCGCGCCAGCGGTGCAGTTCGTCCGGGATGCCGGGCGCGAGGCGCGTGGTGGGCAGCAGTGCTCGGTAGGCCTCGTGGTAGACGCGGTCGATCTCGAACCAGTCCTGTGCGGACAGTTCGCGGCCCAGGAGTCGTTGGTAGCCTTCAGACAGCGGCCTGCGGTAGATCGACCGCCAGTAGGCAAGGTCGATGGTGTCGCGGCCGAACGCGGCGCACACCGCGTTGACGGCCGACACGACGGCGTCGTTGTCGTCCAGGATCGTGCCGTTCCAGTCCCACACGACGTGGCTGATCCGAGGTTCGCGGCTCACCGAACCACCCTAGCCGGCACCCGCCCGGAGCCGGCACGCTCCGGGCGGGCCCCCTGTGTGGTCAGGCCGGAGCGGGGAACGCGAGGAAACAGTTCGGCGCGTGGGTGTGCGCCGGGTCGAGGGCGTTGAACACGTCCTGGATGGTGACCTGGTCGTACGCCAGGTCGGCGTGGTCGACCGTGTCGTTGAAGCACTGGCTCTGCACGTACATGTTCGTCACGCCGGACTCGTTGATGAACGACGAGCCGACCGGTGTCACGACGAACTCGTTCAACGTCTCGATGACCGTGTAATGCACGCCGGCCTGCACGATCGGGCCCGAGTCCAGCGGCGCGAGGAACGCGGAGCCTTTCTCCTGGTCCACGCAGGCCGCGCAGAGCGCGCCAACGACGTTGTTGGCGCCGGGGAAGAACGAGGCCAGGTTGGTCAGGCCGTCAAGCGTGGTGCCGTGCGTCGTCGGTGAGAGGCCGACGAAGCTGTGCACGTTCGGCGCGCCGCCGAGCACCTTGAGGTAGTACTCGCCGAGCAGTCCGCCCTGCGAGTGGCCGACCAGGTCGACCTTGGCGACGCCGGTGGCCTGCTTGACCTTCGTGACGAACGCCGCCACCTGCTGCGCCGACGTGGCCGACGGACCGACGGCCTGGATCAGCGCGCCGGGGGTGCCGCCGTAGTTGAGGCTGAAGACGCAGTAACCGGCGTTGGCCAGAATCGGTGCCAGGGCGCCGAAATCGTCCTCCATGACCGAGAACGTGCCCGGAATGAGAACAACCGGGAAGGGATGTGCCGTACTCGGTTTGCAGGCGAAGTTGTTGGTGCCCGGCGGTGATTGATCGGGATTGGCCGCGGCCGCGAGCGCGCCCGCGACAATGTTGGGTTGAACGGGGAAATTCGCGGCTGCCGCGGTGGATGCGCCGACCATGAGGGCCGCAGCCACCAGAGCGCCGCTGAACAGGGCGATGCGCAACGAAGCCTCCTCAACGTTGAGGTGTGCCTGGCACGAAGGTTACTCGCGCGTAGACTCGAGAGTAGGTTTCAGCTGTGTAACCGGTCAAGTGGTCATCGGGTAATATTCCTGATCGTGGCGCATGTTGGTTTGACCGTTGACTCGGGAAGTGGTTCGGTCGGCGGATATCCGCGTGGCCGGGTACCGGCCGAGATGCGCGAGCAACAGATCCTGCTGGTGGCCCAACGATTGTTCGCCAGCAACGGCTACGAGGCCACCGGGATCGTGGACATCGCGCGCGCCGCCGGCGTGACAAGACCGGTGGTGTACAAGCACTTCGAGTCGAAAGAAGCGATCTATCTCGCCGTGCTGCGGCACGCCCGCGAAGACCTGATGATCCAGTTGTCCGAGGCCATCACGGGCGAAGGCGAACCGATGGCCCAGATCCGCGCCGCGACCGATGCGTATTTCCGTTACGTGGAACGAAATCAGCACGCCTGGGAGATCCTGTTCGGCGGCGGCGCCGCGGTCGCCGGCCCGGCGGCCGACGAGGCGGCCAGGCTACGCACGGAAACCATCCGATTCATCGCACGGCACATCCGCCGATTAGCCCCCGACGCCGACCAGTTGCGCTGCGAGGCGTTCGCCCACGCCCTGTCCGGCTCGGCGGAGCAGATCGCCCAATGGTGGCGCCACAATCCGCACCTGGACCGCCAGCAGGTGGTCGACTACCACATGAGCTTCACCTGGCCCGGCCTGTCGGCGCTGCTCCCCGGCTCGTAGCACTCCGGCGCTCTTTTCGTTCATGCAAAGGGCGCGCTGCGAAGTGTTGACACCAAAAATGGATCAGGCCAGTTTCGGGTGCGCACCGCAACCTCGTCGAGGGGATACAGAACTGGCCGTTCTGCCCTTTTCCGGATAACCTCGACAGGTCACTGTAACAAGTGACCCGACTGGGGTGGGTAGGTCACTCGACGATGACTACTGGGGGATGGATTTCATGGTGCTCGACATGATCAACGGTACCAAGATCGAATTCGCCGCGCAGGACAGGCTGACTCCGGAGGCCGTCTCTCTTTACACATACGCGGTCGCCCATCCAGACTGGACCGCAGCTGAAGTTGCGGACGAACTCGGACTGGAACGCAAGAACTTGACCGAAGCCGTTGACATACTGGAAAAGCTTCAGCTGTTCCGCCGTTCGGTCGATCCGCATCGAACGTGGCACGCACTCAGTCCCGACTGCGCGCTCGCCGAACTGGTCGCCGACGAGGAGGCCGAGTTACACCGGAGACAGGCGCATGTCAGAAAAATCCGTGGCGAGTTGTCCGCGCTCATTCCCACATATTTCGAGGCTCGGCGAATCAGGTGCAGCGCGGAGGCGATCGACATCGTTCGGGATGTGCGGACCCTGCGACAATTGCTCACGGAATGGTCACGCAAGGTTCAGGACGAGGTCTGTATTTCGCACCCCGGCGGCGGGATGACCGAGGCCGGACTCGCCCGCAGCCTGGCAAGGGACGTCCCTGTGCTGAACAGGAACGTTCAAATGCGGACCATCCTCCAGCATTCGGTTCGCCATCACGGGCCGACGCACCAGTACGTCCTGACGGTCAGCCCACTGGGGGCGAAGATCCGAACGGTGCCCGTCGTGCCGCGGCGGCTGATCATGTTCGACCGGCAGGTGGCGTTCGTGCCGCTGGAGGGCGGCGATCCGGAGAACGGCGCCGCCGTGGTCAAGGAACCGGCGTTGATCGACTACATGTTCACCGTGTTCGAACTGCTGTGGGCATCGGGCCGGCCGTACCTGGTCACCACCGACGCCGGACATCCGGACGTCGACTACGGCCGGGACGAGCTCTCAAGAACGATCCTCGAATACCTTGCCGTGGGCGCCAAGGACGACGCCATCGCGCACCGGCTGGGCCTTTCGGTGCGGACATGTCGCCGGCACATCGCCGCGATCATGGAACATCTCGACGCCAGCAGCAGGTTCGAGGCCGGGATGCTCGCCGAGCAGCGCGGACTGTTCGACCGGAATCACTAGTTGGGTTCGGACCGGACGAGCTCCGGCTGCCGCGGCGCGGGCGCCGGGCGTGGGTGGCGCAGCGCGCGTAGGAAGAACGCGGTCACCACGGCCCAGTAGGTCGCCCACGCCACGGCCTGGAGCACCGTCGGCCGCGTGCTGACGTTGACGATGCCCATCAGCAGGGCCACCCACCAGGCATTGGCCGGCAGGGCCGAGCTGATGTCGAACGCGAAGTCGTGGGCGCCGGGCAGCACACCGGCGTCCTGCAACGCGCGCAGGCCCTCGCTGACCACTCCCGCGCCCACGAAGATGAGCAGGAATCCGGTCACCGTGAAGAACGTGGCCATGTTGATGCGTATCGCACCTCGATAGAGCAACCAGGACAGCAGGATGGCGCCCGCGATGCCGACCAGCAGGCTCACCAGTGGTCGCACCGGTCCGGTGCCCACCTGCTGACCGGTGACGAAGACGACGGTGGTGGCCTCGATCCCCTCTCGAAGCACGGCGAAGAACGAGATCGTCAGCGCCGTGAACGGCCCAAGGCGCAACACCTTGCTCAGGCGCCCGCGCAGCTCCTCCTCGGCCGACTGCGGTGGATGGCGCATCCAGAAGATCATGCCGGAGATGAACGCCGCAGCCACCACCGACGTGACCGCCTCGAAGATGCCCTGTCCGAACGGACCGAGGATCGCCCGCGAATAGGTGAGCAGCCCGCCGGCGACGACGGCCAGGACCAGCGAGCAGCCGAGTCCGATCCGTACAAGGGGAATCCAGCCACGCCGGTCGCTCTGGGTCAGGAACGCGGTCAGAATCGAGATGACGATGCAGGACTCCATGCCTTCCCGCAGACCGACGAGCATGCTGCTGACTAACACTAGCCCTCCCCTTGGGCATAACCGGATCGCCCGTTCGGATGTGCCATTGGTCCCGGCGAAAATGTCGGTGGAACTGCTGTTGGACACTAGCCGATGGCAGCGGGACCGAGCACTGTCCACAAGCTGACTGGCAACTTGTTGGCCGACCGGCCCCTTGCGCGATCCGCTGGGGGACAAGAGGATTGGCACGTTCGGACACGACTGGCTCGATGAAGGGGCGTGGGGGGCATGGATGTGGTCGTGCGTGCCGTGATTGGCGGCAGTGTGCGCGGACTCGGCGGCGGCATCGACTGGCGCAGACATATTTGAGGGGGCGCTGAGCCGAATTTCAGGGGTGCTTGTCGTCCGCCGAGGCGAGCCCGCACTCGTAGCCGAGGATTACCGCGTGCACCCGGTCGCGCAGGCTCAGCTTGGCGAGAATATGGCCGACATGTGTCTTCACGGTGCCTTCGGACAGGTGCAGTTCGGCCGCTATCTCGAGATTGGACCGGCCGCGGGTGATCAGCGTGAGCACCTCGATTTCCCGTGCCGTCAACGCATCCAGCCGCCGGGTCCCGCGCGGCCTGCTCGGCGTCGAATTCAGGAAGTGGGTGATCAGCCGCCGGGTGACGCTGGGCGCCGCGACGGCGTCACCCGCGGCGACCGCACGGACCGCGGCTCGCAGGTCCGCGGCCAGCGTGTCCTTGAGCAGGAAACCACTCGCGCCGGCCTGTAGACCGGCGAAAACGTACTCGTCCAGGTCGAACGTGGTCAGAATGATCACCTTGGGCGAGCCCTCCCCCGTGGCACGGATGCGACGGGTCGCGTCGATGCCGCCGAGACCCGGCATGCGCACGTCCATCAGCACGACGTCCGGCCGGGTCCTGGCCACCACCGTCAGTGCGGCCGCACCGTCGGCGGCCTCGCCGACCACGACGATGTCGTCGGTCTCGTCCAGGATCATCCGGAATCCGGTACGCACCAGGGTCTGGTCGTCGACCAACACGACCCGCGTCGTCACGAATCCACCGCACTCGGCACGTCCACCGGAAGCCGCGCGCGGACCTGGAATCCTGCCGCGCCAACCGGACCGACGGCCACGTCACCGCCGAGCAGGTGCACCCGTTCGGCGATCCCGCGCAGCCCGTGACCGTTCGTCGACATCACCCCGTCGCCCCGATGACCGTCGTCGGTGACGTCCACGTCCAACGCGTCGTCCGCGAACACCAGTCGCACCGCGACGTTCGTCCCGGCGCCGGCATGTTTGAGCGCGTTGGTCAACGCCTCCTGCACGATCCGGTACGCGGACAGGTCCACGCTCGCCGGCAACGGCACCCGATCGCCCTCGACGCTCAGCCGCGCCAGCAGTCCCGCGGCGCACATCTGGTCGACGAGGGCGGGGATGCCGGCGACTCCGGGCGCGCCCGGCGCACCGCGGACGACACCCAGCAGCCGGCGCATTTCCGCGAGCGAGCCGCGACTCGTGTCGATGACGTGTTGCAGGGCTGTCGCCGCACGCGATGGATGATGATCGAGGGCGGCCGCCGCCCCCTGTGCCTGGGCCACGATGACGGAGAGGCTGTGCGCGACGACGTCGTGCATCTCCCTGCTGATCCGGGCCCGTTCGGCCGCCGTGGCCAGTTCCGCGCGCTGGTGCTGCTCGCGCGCCAGGTCGGCGGCCCGCAGTTCGAGCATCCGCAGGTTGTTCCGGTGGCTGCGCACGCCGTCGCCGATCGCGACCGCGAGCACCAGCACGAGCACCACCTCGAACGAACCCGTCGCGGCATGCAGCAGGGCGGTGCCCAACGGCTCGTTCGCCACCGAGGGCAGCGCGCCGTTCGTCGGTGACAGCTTGCCGTCGGACACGATCTCGTTGCGCGACCGCACCAGGTACTCGCCGAGGACCATGACGGCCAGTGCCACCCCGGGCACCCACCGGGACCTGGCCGAGCCGGCCACCACGCCGAGCACGATGGGCACCGCCAGATCCAGCGGCTGAACCGCGAACCGGGCGTCCCACTGATGCCCGAGGCCGCCGACGCCGACACCGACGAGCGCCACCATCGGCCAACGGTGCAGGATCACGATTCCCGCGATGATCAGGCAGCCGAACAGCCACCAGATGCCCAGCGCCCGGTGCAGGCCTGCGACGTCGCCGAAATACGGCAGCACCTGCTTCTGCTGGGCAGGCCCTGCGAAGTAGAGGTCGGCGCTGTCCAGCAGCGTGACCGCGACCAGCACGAGCGCCAGCACGGCGTCGCGCAGGTGCGGGCCGAGCCGCGGACGGACCATTGGTTCATGGTAGGGAGCCCGAGGGCAGCCCACATCTGACCGTGGAGGTATGTCCTGGGTCGTACCCGGCCGGCAAAGATCTGGCCTGGCTCCGACGACGCGGGTCCACGCCGCCGACAGCATTCATGGCATGACGAACCCATCAGCATTCACGCGCGCCGCCGCCGGTCCGGTGCTCGCCGCGCTCGCGCTGGCCACACTGGTCGCGTGCCAGTCGGGCGGGTCGGCGGCGCAGCCACCCGCCGCGACCCCAGCGGGTGACCAGCAGATCCTCACGATCGGCCGGGAATACTCGCAGTGCGTTCGGGATCACGGTGTTTCCACATTCCCGGACATGGTGGTCATCGCAGGCCAGTTGAGCCTGCCGGACAACGCCACCGGTGACGCCGCCGACCAGGCGCTGCGGGCCAACCCGACCGCGCGGAGCCAGTGCGCGTCGATCCTGCGCCGCCTGCCCGCCGCCGCGCAGAAGAACCAGGCGCTCACCGCGCAGGACCGGGCGAACCTGCTCCGGTACGCGCAGTGCATGCGCCAGAACGGGGTGCCGGAGTGGCCGGACCCGAGTGCCACCGGATCGTTCCCGATCGCCGGCACGCCACTGGCCGACCAGCTCAAGTCGGCGCGCGTCCTGCGCGCACAGCAGGCCTGCCGGCAGTTCTGGGCCGGGGAGATCTCGGTGAAATGACCACCACACCGGAACTGCCGGACACCACGCAGACGCCACGGCGCAGACGGCGCTATGTCGGCGCGGCGGTGTCCGCGGCCGTGCTGGCCGTTGGCGCGGCCGCCGTCGGGTACGCCGCCACCGCGCGGCCCCAGGCGGTACACCAGACCACCGGTCCGCCGCCGACCGGCACCGCCACCGTCACCAGGGGCACGGTCACCGAGCGGATCCAGATCGCCGGCACGCTCGGCTTCGGCGGCTCGTACTCCGTCATCGACCAGGGCATCGCGGGCATCCTGACCTGGGCGGCACCGCAGGGCAGCACGGTGGGCCGGGGCGGTTTGCTCTTCGCGGTCGCCGACCAGCCGGTCCGGCTGCTGATCGGTGACACGCCCGCGTACCGGGACCTCACCGCCGGCATGACCGACGGCCCGGACGTCCGGGAACTGGAGACGAACCTGGTGGCCCTTGGCATGGACCCCAGCCATCAGATCACCGTCGACGACCACTTCACCTCGGCCACCACCGCCGCGATCCGCCGCTGGCAGGCGTCCTGGGGACTGCCGGCCGGCCAGCGGACCGGCACGCTGCGCACCGGCCAGGTGGCGTTCCTGCCCACCGGGCTGCGGATCGGTCAGGTCCGCGGCCAGGTCGGCGCCTCGGTCGGCCCGGACTCGGTGGTGCTCGCGGCGACTTCCACCGACCGGGTGGTGAACGCGCAGTTGAGTGCCGACGAGCAGACCCTGGTCCACCCCGGCGACCAGGTGGTCGTCGCGGTCGGCGGGCAGGCGTCCGTGCCGGGGACCGTGGCGTCGATCGGCGCGGCCTCGACCGGACCGGCGACCGGGAACACGGGCGGTCCGGCGACCGTCCCTGTCACCTTCACGCTGCCGACGTCGGCCGGCCTGCCGGCCGGCGACCAGGTGCCGGTGCAGGTGGCCGTCACCACCGCGAGCCATTCGAACGTCTTCCTGGTCCCGGTGACCGCGCTGCTCGCCCGACCCGGCGGTGGCTACCAGGTCCGCGTCGTGCCGGGCGGATACGTCGAGGTGCGGCCGGGCCTGTTCGACGAGACCGCCGGCACGGTGGAGGTCAGCGGCGCGGGCCTGACGACCGGCCAACACGTGGCGGTGCCGACCTCATGACACCGGTACTGGAACTGCGCGAGGTGTCGAAGGTCTACCCGGGCACCCCACCGGTCGAGTCGATCCGCCGGATCAGCCTCACCGTCACCAGCGGTGAGCTGGTGGCCGTCGTGGGACCGTCCGGCTCTGGGAAGACCACCCTGCTCAACCTCGCGGCCGGGCTGGACCGGCCGACGTCCGGCTCGGTGCGCATCGCGGGCGTTCCGGTCGAGCACCTGTCCGACCGGGAACTCTCCGGCCTGCGGGCGCATCGGCTCGGCGTGGTGTTCCAGCAGTTCTTCCTGCTCGACCAGTTGACCGCGCTGGACAACGTGGCGAACGGGCTGCTGTATCGCGGGGTGCCCGCCACCGAGCGGCGCCGTGCGGCGGGCGCGGCGCTGCGTCGCGTCGGCCTCGCGCACCGGGCTCATGCTCGGGCGGCGACGTTGTCCGGCGGTGAGCGGCAGCGGGTCGCCATCGCGCGTGCCCTTGTCGGTCGGCCCGCGATCGTCCTCGCCGACGAGCCGACCGGCAATCTGGACTCCGCGAACGGCGCGGAGATCCTGTCGCTGCTGCGCGCGTTGCACGACGAACTGGGCACCACGATCGTCGTCATCACCCATGACGCCGGCGTGGCGGCCGCCATGGACCGGCGCATCGAACTGCACGACGGCACGGTCGAGCACGACTCGGGGGTGACACCGTGAACTCCCGCATGCGACTCGTGGACGTGCTCGCCGTCGGCGCCGTCGGCCTGCGCAGCCGCCGGGTCCGGGCCGCGTTGTCCATTCTCGGCGTGTCGATCGGCATCGCCGCCATGGTCGGCGTGCTCGGCATCACCCAGTCCAGCCAGGCCGACCTGCTCGGCCGGGTGGACCGGCTGGGCACCAACCTGCTGACCGTGGCGAACGGGCAGGTCATCGGCGGTGGCGAGGCGCGGCTGCCGGCGAGTGCTGCCGACACGATCCGGCTCACCGACGGCGTGCTGGCCGCGGCGCCCACCGCGCAGCTGTCCGGTGTCAACGTCTACCGCTCCGACAGGATCCCGCCGTTTCTCACCCGCGGGCTCGCCGTGCGCGCCAGTGATCCGTCCCTGCTGTCCACATTGGATGGACAACTGGCGCGCGGGATATTCCTCAACGACGTGGTCGCCCACTATCCGGTGACCGTCCTTGGCTACGGGGCGGCCCAGTCACTCGGCATCGTCGACACGGCCGGCACGCCGCGCGTCTATCTCGGCGGGCACTGGTTCGTGGTGATCGGCATACTCGCGCCGTTCGAGTTGGCACCGGAGATCGACGGTTCCGCGCTCATCGGGTTCCCGATCGCCGCCGAGGACTTCGGTTACGACGGTCATCCCGGCCGGGTCTACGTGCGGGCCGACACCGCGCGCACCACCGACGTGGCCGGCATGCTCGCCCGTGCCACCGATCCCGAGCATCCAGAACAGGTGGCGGTCAGCCGCCCGTCGGACGCGCTCGCGGCCCGGCTGGCCATCGCGGGCTCGACGACGTCGCTGTTTCTCGGGCTGGGCGCGGTCGCACTGCTCGTCGGCGGGGTCGGCATCGCCAACGTCATGGTGATCTCGGTGCTGGAGCGGCGCAACGAGATCGGCCTGCGCAGGGCACTGGGCGCCGCGCGACGGCACGTGGCGGGACAGTTCCTGGTCGAGTCCCTGTTGCTCGGCGCGGCGGGCGGCATGGCGGGCGTGCTGTTCGGCGCCGCGGCCACCTACGGGCTGGCGTACCGCAACGGCTGGCAGCCGTTGATCCCGCCGGTCGCGGTGTCCGCCGGTCTCGGTGCGGCGATCGGGATCGGCGTGCTCGCCGGGTTGTATCCGGCACTGCGTGCGGCGAGGTTGTCGCCGACCGACGCGCTGCGGGCGCTGTGACCATCCATCATGGACAGAAGGTCAGCCGCTGTCCACAAGCTGACGTGCAGCTTGATGAGCGGCCAGCACCCTTGTCCGGCCGGCCCGGATCGCGGAATCGTGAACACGGTCAGGACGGGACGGGGCGAAGATCCGTTCACCTCCACCGTTTGTCGATTGTCGAAAGGAGCCAACGTGGTCAAGACGCTTGAGCCGCAGCAGGTCAAGGTCAGGTCGGCGCTGCCGATCCAGTACAACATCAGCGACCAGGACCCCACGGACCCGCCGAAGTTCCGGATCTGCAACCCGGACCCGACCGACTCGTGCCGCACCAGGTCGCGGTGCAACTCCGACCCTCAAGACAGCTGCCAGTAGAACCATGGACAACAAATCCCGAACGGGTGTCAGGGAGGCCGTCACGCACGTGCGGCCTCCCTTGGCCCTTGCCGAGTTGATCGCACCCACCACGGTCGATTCCTTTGTCCACGAGCACTGGAACACCAAGCCGCTGGTGGTGCATCGGGATGCTCCCGGTTACTACGCGGACGTCCTCACCCTTGCCGACATCGACGCCATCGTGACGAACTCCAGCCTGCACGACGATGACCTGCGACTGGTCATCGAAGGAGAGGAGACGTCGATCACCCAACTACTGCCGGACGATCTCGAAGGCAAGATCAACGGCCTTGAGCTGCTCTTTGCCCGGTACCGGGCGGGTTCCACGGTGAACCTGACCTTCCTGCACGAGCGGTGGCCGGCCCTTGCGGCGCTGTGCCGTGGACTGTCCACCGAACTGAGCGCCGGCGTGCACGGCAACGTCTACCTGACGCCGCCGGGCACCAGAGGACTCACCCCGCACCACGACACGCACGACGTGTTCGTGCTGCAACTGCACGGCACCAAGCACTGGCGGTTCTACCCGACGCAGACACCGTTGCCACTGCGCGAACATCACTACATGATGCCCGAGGAAGGCGCGGGCGAACCGATCGCGGACTTCGTGCTCCAGCCAGGTGACCTCGCGTACCTGCCGAGGGGCACGGTGCACGCGGCCACCGCCAACGACGAGGTGTCACTGCACCTCACGATCGGCGTGACCCCGATGGTCTGGGCACATGTCGTGCGCACCGCGGTGGAGCGGGTGTTGCTCAACGACGCCAGGTTCCGCTCCGCGCTGCCGGTCGGTTTCGCCACCGAGGCGCAACTGCGGCTGGACTGCGTCCGGCGGCTCACCGAGCTGATGGACGTGCTGGCCGACGAAGCCCGCCTGAAGGACGCGATCGACGAGATGGCGAGCAAGACCATGCAACGGCGCCAGCCGGTGCTGGCCGGGCACCTGCTGGACCTGGCCGCGTTGCCCGCCGTCGACCTGAACACCACGATGCGGCTTCGTCCGGAGTTGCAGTGGCGGATGGTCAGGGATGACGACGAGATCCATCTGGAGTTCCACGGCAAGACCATCGACCTGCCGGAGTACATCGAGGACGAACTCGCCTTCGTGATGAAGGCGGAGGAGTTCAGCGGCGCCGACATTCCCGGCTCCCTCGACGACGACGGCCGGCTCGTGCTGGTCCGCCAACTGCTCCAGGAGGGCCTCCTGACGCTGTCCTGACCTCGGTGCACGGCCGGCGGAAACCCTTCCCGCCGGCTGTGCGCCGAACCATGCCGGACGCCGCTGCGCCATCGACCCCGTGGAGCCAACCCATGCCCAGCTTCCATCTCAAAGCCGCGCCGACACAGGACCCGAGCAGCGGGATCACGGGATCGCCCGACATCGAGGAACCGGCGACCACCCGGCAGGCGCCGGTCGACCCGATAGCCCGGCTGCGCCGCGCCTGGCAACTGCTGACCGCAACGGCTGTCGCGATTCCGCGCCTGCTGGCCCTGGTGTGGCGCGTGAGCCCGTGGCTCACCGTCGGCCTCGCGACCGGCACGATCATGGCTGCCCTCGTACCGGCCGGCACCGCGGTCGTCGCCCGGCTGCTGATCAACTCGGTGTCGCACGCGATCGCCGTGCACAGCGGGCATCTCGCCGACCAGGGCACGATCGGGCCGGTGGCGGGGGTCGCGCTGCACACGACGGCGACCGGCGCCATCATCGGCACGATCGTGATTCAGCTGTTGTTGCTCCTGGTCAACGCACTCGCCAGCGCGCTGCGCAACGTGGCGAGCCAACTGCTGCAACAGCGGGTCTCCCAGGACATCCAGCTCAGCGTGATGGAACACGCCAGCAAGTTGGAACTGGCGTTCTTCGAGGACGCGGCGTCCTACGACCTGATCCGCCAGGCACAGCAGGAGGCCTCGGTCCGGCCGGTGACGATGATCGAGAACCTGTACGGGCTGGCGCAGAGCGTCATCACCTTCGCCAGCGTCGTCGCGCTGCTCGTCGCGCTGAACCCGTGGGTCGCCATGGCCGCGCTGGTGGCGCCGGTGCCCGCGTTCCTGGTCGACGCCCGCTTCGGCAAGATGGGTTTCGTGGTGACGATGTGGTCGTCACCGATCCGCCGTCGCATGCAGTACCTCAGCACCCTGGTGACGACCGACACGTACGCCAAGGAAGTCAAGCTGTTCGGGCTGGGCGGCTACTTCGCGGAGCGCTTCCGGGTGCTCAGTGACGTGTTCTACCAACGGTTCCGCCGCCAGGTCAGCTCGCGGAGCCTGGCGAGCACGCTGCTGGGCACGCTCACCAACCTGGTCACCGCACTCACCTATCTCTATGTCGCCCTGCTGGCCGTCGCCGGGCGCGTGTCCCTCGGCGACCTGGTGATGTACACGGTCGCCGCGACGACCCTGCAGATGTCGGCGCAGACCATGTTCAACGAGATCACCGGCATGTACGAGAACAACCTGTACCTCAACACCCTGTACCGGATGCTGGCCACGCGGCCGGCCATCATGCGGCCGGCCCATCCGGTGTCGCTGCCCGAACCGCTGCTCGGGCACATCGTCGTGGAGAACGTGTCGTTCAGTTACCCCGGCACCGATCTGGTGGCACTGCGGAACGTCAGCTTCGAGATCCGGCCCGGCCAGACCATGGCGGTCGTCGGCCGCAACGGGGCAGGGAAGTCGACGCTGGTCAAACTGGTGTGCCGGCTCTACGACCCGACCGAGGGACGAATCCTGCTGGACGGGGTGGACCTGCGCGACGTCGACCCGGAAGAGCTGCGGGCCAGGATCTCGGCCACCTTCCAGGACTACGCGACCTATCAGGCGAGCGCTGCCGAGAACATCGGGCTCGGCGACTGCAGCCGGATCGAGGACCGGGCGAGAATCGAGGCGGCCGCAGTCAACGGCGGCGCGCACGACCTGATCTCCCACCTGCCCAACGGTTACGACACACCGTTGGGCAAATGGTTCGAAGGCGGCGTCAACCTTTCCGGCGGGGAATGGCAGAAGGTCGCGCTGAGCCGTGCCTTCGTCCGGGACTCGCGGATCCTCGTGTTCGACGAGCCGACCTCCGCGCTCGATCCGACCAGCGAGCACGAACTGTTCGCCCGGTTGCACAACCTGGCGGCAGGGCGCAGCACGATCTACGTCTCGCACCGCTTCTCCACGGTCCGCAGGGCCGACCGCATCCTGCTGCTGTCCGGCGGCCGGGCCGCCGAGCAGGGCACCCATCGCGAACTACTGGACCTCGGCGGCGAGTACGCCGACCTGTTCCACACCCAGGCGTCGGCCTACGTCGACATCCCCGCCCCACTGAGCTGAAGGGACGATCCCTTGACCGTGCCGCTCATTCCTCGACGGGTGCTGTTCGGCGCGCCCGCGTACGCCAGCCCGTCGATGTCCGTGTCCGGCGACCACCTCACCTTTCTGGCGACGCGGGACGACGAGTTCGACGTCTGGATCGGCACCGTGCGCGATCGCGACTTCCGGCCGCTGACAGACCTGCGCGGCCGGCCGATCAGCGAGTACGTATGGGCACGCGACGGCAGGCACCTGCTGTATCTCAGCGACCGTGACGGCGACGAGAACAGCCACCTGATCGCGATCGACCTGGCAGGCGGCGCCGCACGCGACCTGACGCCGTACGCCGGTGTGCGGGTGACCATCGTCGGCCTGCAGGCACGGGTACCCGACAAGGTGCTGGTGCTGATGAACCTGCGATCACGCGAACGCCACGAGCTCTACCGGCTCGACCTGGCCACCGGCGACCACGAGTTGATCGAGACCGAGCCGGGGATGTCCGGCTGGGTCACCGATCCGGATCTGCTGGTCCGGGCGGCCCAACGCGACAATGTGGACGGTGGCCGCACCATCATGGTGCGCGACGGCGAGCGGGACGCATGGCGAGAACTGCTCGGCCTCGGCTACGAGGACGCGATGGAATCGCAGCTGCTGGGTTTCACCGGCGACGGCAAGGACCTGCTGCTGCTGTCACCGGTGGACGCCGAGACGACCCGGCTGCTGCGGCTGTCCGTCGCGACGGGCGCCGTCGACGTCCTGTACGAGGAGCCGGGGTACGACGTCGCCGACGCGACCGTACATCCGGTGACCGGCCAGGTGGACCTGGTCATCGTCGACCGAGACCGGCAGGTGGCGGTCGCGCTCGCGCCGGACACCGCGGACGACCTCCGACGGATCCGCGAGTCCGGCCGGGGCGAGGTGCTGCCACTGGGCCGGGACGCGGGCAACCGGCGGTGGCTGCTGCAGGACAACGTCGACGACGGGCCGGCCGTGTTCCGGCTGTTCGAACGGGACACCGGTTCCTCGGAGCTGTTCGTGCACCAGCCCGAGCTGAACCGGTACCCGCTGGCGAAGATGGAGCCGTTCTCGTTCACGGCACGCGACGGGCTCGTCGTGCACGGGTACCTGACGTTCCCGCCGGGCCGCCGACGCGGCCTGCCCGCCGTGCTCAACGTGCACGGCGGTCCGTGGGACCGCAACCGCTGGGGCTTCCGGGCCGAGCCGCAGTGGCTGGCCAACCGGGGATACCTGTGCATCGAGATCAACTTCCGCGGTTCGACCGGCTACGGCAGAAACTTCTCGATGGCAGGCGACCGCGAGTGGGGCGGGCGGATGCAGGACGACCTCGTCGACGCGGTGCGCTGGGCGGTCGACGAGGGCCACGCCGATCCGGCTCGGCTCGCGGTGTGCGGCGCCTCCTACGGCGGCTATGCGGCGCTGGTGGCCGCGGCATTCACCCCGGACATGTTCCGCTGCGCGGTGGCTGTCGCCGCGCCGGTGAACCTGCGGACCTTCGTGGCGTCGGTCCACGACCACTGGAAACCGGCCGGGTCCCGGCTGTCCAGACGGATCGGCGATCCGAGCACCGAAGCCGATTTCCTCTGGTCCCGCTCGCCACTGTCCCGCGCAGGCGACATCCGCATCCCACTGCTGCTCGCCTACGGCAAAAACGATGCCCGAGTCCCCGTCAGCGAGGCAGAACAACTGGTGAAGTCGTTGCGGGAGAACGACATACCTCACCAGTTCGTACTGTTCGACGACGAGGGCCACGGCTTCCAGAAGACCGGCAACGCGCTCGCGTTCCGCGCCATCACCGAGAAGTTCCTCGCTGAGAACCTCGGCGGCCGCTACGAGCCGACAGCGGACCCGGCATGACCGGCTACCTCGTGCTCACCGCCCGCTGCACCGTGGGCATGGTGTTCCTCATCTCGACCGTGACCAAGCTCAACGGGCGAGCCGGCTTCCTCGCGTTCCTCGACTGGCTGCGCGAACTGACGGTCGTGCCGGAACGCTGGGTGGTCGCGGTCGGCGTGCTGATGGTAACGGTGGAAGCGGTCACGTTGGTGCTGCTGCCGTCACCCGCGACGTATCCGGCCGGACTGGCGCTAGCCGCGGTCACCATGGCCTTCTTCGCCGGCGCCGCCGCGTACATCGTCCGACGCGGGATCGCGGTGCCGTGTCGTTGTTTCGGCGCCGCGGTGGCCACCCCGCCGATGGGACGCGTCGAGATCGCGCGGAACCTGCTGTTGACGCTGGTCGCGACGTGGGCGGCCGCGGTTGCCGTGCTGGATCCGCGGCCGGCATCGCCCGCCCCCGCGATCATCCTGGCACTGCTGCTCGGTGGCGCACTCGGGCTGGTCATCACGCACCTGGACGATCTGCGCCAACTGTTCGCTCCATGACCCACTGAACCGAGGGGGAACAATGTCCTTGACGATTCCGGCTGTCACCGTGGCGGTGCTGTCCTGCGTCAACATCGTGCTACTGCTCGGCATCGCACGCAGGCTGAACCGGTTGACCAGCCGTGGCGCTGACCTACCGGCACCCTCGCTGCCCGAATTCTCGCTGCCCGAAGCAGGGACGGTGGTCGGCAACTTCATCGCGTCCACCACGGCAGGCGACAGGATCAGCACCAAGGACCTTCGCGAACGGACGCTGGTCGGCTTCTTCACGCTCGGCTGCCCACCATGCGAGCGATTCACGCCGGCATTCCGCTCCTACGCCAGCACGTTCGCCGGTGCACAGGACCAGGTCCTGGCCGTCATCGTCGGCGGGAACGGCGATCCGACCACCCTGACGCAAGAGCTCGGCGACATCGCGCGAGTGATCGTCGAACCGTCCGGCGGCCCGGTGTCCACGGCGTTCGGCATCGACGCCTTCCCGTTGGCCTGCCTGCTCAAAGGCAACGTCATCACGGCCGCCGACGTCGATCTCGAATCGTGGCAACCACCGCTCCACGCGACCGCGGCCCGGTAGGCATGTCAGTCGGGGTCGGGGGTGTCCAGGAGGTCGGTCTCGGTGCCGGCGTCGCGTAGTTCGTCGCGGACCACTCGGTAGGCCATGCCTTCCGTGTAGCCCTTGCGGGCCAGCATCGTGACGAGTCGGCGGATCTTGGTCAGGTCGTCGGCTGCGGTCATCGTGCGTAGGCGCTTGCGGACCAGGTCACGGGCCCGGGACTCCTCGGCCGCGCTGTCCACGGCCGCCACCGCCTCGACGGCCAACGGGTCGGCCACGCCCTTGCGACGCAGCTCGGCGGCCAGCGCTCGGCGGCCCATGCCCTGGTAGGTGTGCCGGGAGCGGACCCATTGTTCGGCGAAGGCGGCGTCGTCCACCAGGCCCACCTCGTTCAGGCGGCCCAGCACGCGATCGGCGACGTCCGCGTCGATGCCTCGTTTCAGCAGGGCCGTGTGCAGTTCGGCCCTGGTTCGGGGGCGGGTGGTCAGCAGGCGTAGGCAGATGTCGCGCGCCTGGCTGACCGGGTCGGTTGGTGCCGCGGGGGCCGACGCCTTGCGGCCCCCGCGGGATTGTTGGGTGTCCACTGTGTACTTGTCCGCCGTGCGCCTAGAACTCCACCGGACCAGGGGCCTCTTCCGCACCGGTGTCCAGTTTGGCGCCGATGCCCAGCTTCTCCTTGATCCGCTTCTCGATCTCGTTGGCCACGTCCGGGTTTTCCTTCATGAACCGGCGGGCGTTCTCCTTGCCCTGGCCCAACTGATCGCCCTCGTAGGTGTACCAGGCACCGGACTTGCGCAAGATGGCCTGCTCGACACCCATGTCGATCAACGACCCCTCGCGGCTGATGCCCTGGCCGTAGAGGATGTCGAACTCGGCCTGCTTGAACGGCGGCGCCACCTTGTTCTTGACCACCTTCACCCTGGTGCGGTTGCCGACCGCCTCACCGGCGTCCTTCATGGTCTCGATGCGCCGAACATCCAACCGAACCGATGCGTAGAACTTCAACGCCTTACCACCCGTGGTGGTTTCCGGACTGTTGTGCACGATTATACCATCAGCCAAATAGTTATGAGAACCTTCAATCTCGATATCGAACCGGTTCATTGACTGATAATCAGACCGGGCCTTGATCCCCATAATCCTTGCCGGGACCGGCCGCATCTCCGGCTCAACAAAATCCGGCCGCACGGCGAACCGTCCCCGGAAACGCGGGAGCAACTTGTACTCCATGGACGGATGAATGTAGGGAGCGACTAGCTCCTGGAAATGGGCGGACGCGGCTGTGCTGAACTGGAGAACGGAGACCTGTCGCGCACCGCGAACAGTCAACTTCACATCGAGACCATGAGTGTCCCGAAGGTATTCGACAATTCGGTCGCGACTGCCGGGGCTCATCGCCTCAAGACAGATCTCGATTCGCCCGCTACCACCCTCGGTACGCTGCTGAACTCCCTTGGACCTGACAGTGAAACAACCGTCGTCCATGTACCAGATGGCAAGCGACAGCGGAGTCAACGCCTTGAGATAGTCCCAGGACAGATGCTTCTTGCCATCACCGAAGTAGACCGCACGCCGCAGTTCACCCAGCTCGGCCAGCGGAGTGAAGTCAGCGAACTCTGCACCCTTCTCATTCGTTGAGCGAGAGTGCGAAATGTTCTGAAGCAGAGATACTTTCCAGTCCAGATAAGCAGCTTGATCGAGACCATGTCCCATCCTGAACCGGGCGCTATCATCATCAGTACGAATGGCTGGCGACAAAGCACCATCGCCCATTATTGCACCCAGGATCATTTCCCACTGCGGCTGGCTTAGAAGGTGGGGTTGGGCCAGCAGCACACGGTCACCGGCGATCAAATCGCCAGCTTCACGCCATCCGCCAGGTGTATAGACGAGATGGTTGCTGGTCATGGCCATTCGAGCCCTGCCACGGCCGGCGCCGCCGCCCGAACGCTCTACAGAAAACTCAAGAAACTCCAAGGCTCGCCCGTTGTTGAACCAGTTGACAACCTTTTTAGGGACGAGACGACCGAGGTCTTGATCGTAAGAACGCACCTCGACCGGCATCTTCTGGTTGACGATCTTGCCGAGCTTCTCCTGCGTGCCATCGGCCAGCGTTACCCTTGTGTGATATGAACCACACCCGAACATGACCCCGATCTTCTCGCGGAGCTGGTTGATGAAGATCGCGGTGGTGCCGGAGTTGCTCAGCGCGCCGGTGATCTTCCGCAGTGCCTGGCTCATCAGGCGGGCCTGCAGGCCGACGTGGTTGTCGCCCATCTCGCCCTCGATCTCGGCGCGGGGGACGAGTGCGGCGACCGAGTCGATGACCAGGATGTCCAGTGCGCCGGAGCGGACCAGCATGTCCGCGATCTCCAACGCCTGCTCACCGGTGTCCGGCTGGGAGACCAGCAGGGCGTCCGTGTCGACGCCGAGGTTCTTCGCGTAGTCCGGGTCCAGCGCGTGCTCCGCGTCGATGAAGGCGGCGATGCCACCTGCCTTCTGGGCGTTGGCCACCGCGTGCAGCGCGACTGTGGTGTTGTGTGACAACATGCCATTGGCGATGAAGCTGTGTGTCTCGGGCAACACCACGTCGAAAGTGGGCTGGCGGCCGCCGTTTTCGACGGATTCCACGGTTTCATAGGTGTACGGCGCGTCTACGAGTTCCCGCAGGTACGCGATGATCGCCCGACTCGATGTCGGCAACTGGCCGGCTCGCTCATCGCACCACGCCACCAACTCCCGTAGGCGATGTGCGGAGCAGGAGAGGTTCATATCGGTCCGGAAGAGATCGCCAGCGATCGTGTCGAACTGGCGGTCACCGGCACAGTCGTCCCGCAGATCCTTGATCAGGCCGGCCAGGTTGGGAATATTCCGGAACTGCGCGGCCCGTGCCGAGGGTCGGAAATTCGCGGCGACCTGCCGGCCGCGGCGTTCCGAGCGAAATCCGATCTCGGCCAGGAACAACCCCGCCGACGCCGGGTTGATAGTCACGGTCCAATAGTTGCGTTCGTACTTCTTGTTGAAACTCGAGGACATCGTCGTTGGTATGCCAAGCCCATAGAGCATCAGTTGAACTTCTCGGACCAGTTGTTCCGATGCCGACGCGAGCCCGATCGTGGCGGACTTGTCAATCCAGCCGTCCCCTTCGAACAGGGCGGAAAGGAAGGCGCGCTGCGCCTTGTGACCCGCGGTACGCACACAGGAAGGGACCTTCTTTCCCTCGGCGGTCACGTAGTCAAGACCGTAACGGTCAGCAAACAGTGTACGAACTGCCGTGCCGGGAATATCATGTTCTTTGCCGTAGTACGAACGCACCTTGACATCGAGAACGGATTCGGCGACCCGTGCGAAGTCAGCGGCAACCTCGGGATCCCAGTTCGTGAAGCGAATACGCTCACGATAGCTCAAGGAGCCTTCGGCGATCAGGTAGCCGAGCAGGACTGCTTCGTCTTCACTGAGGCCATCCCCTTCGGCCGCCTGTACCGCGCCGAACATCGCCGACACGACGATGTCGCCTGGTTCGATGTCCGCAGCCTTGCGCCAGACAACATAGCCACGCTCGCTCATCACCCGTAGCGGGTGATTGTCGGTGACCATGACACAGCGGCCCGACCGCAGCCTGATCTTGCGCACCGGCTTGCGGTTGTTGTGCGTCAGCGCAGCGACGGCCTCGAGTTCGCCGCGCTCGTTGACCATCCGAACGCCTTGTTCCCGCACGTCGGTCACCCTGGATGTGCATGACACAGGCTGACCACAACGCTCGAACAGTTCGGCGACTGTCTCCAGCCCACGAGAAGTCCACACATACGTGTCGGCGGTCAGGCACTTACCTGAGGACTCGGGGCCGTAGATCTCCACGACCCGGCCCCTCGGATACCCGCCGATGCCCAGCGCCACGTCCAGCGCGATCGACCCGGTCGGGATGATCTCGATGGGCGCGCGCGCCTCATCGCCGAGGCGCATCACCGAGCCCTTGCCGAACTGCTTGTCTATCTGGGCAAGGGCCAGTTCGAGTGCCTTACCCCGGTCGGGTGCTGCTGCAGGCATCTGGAAGTCCACCTCGTTGAGTCGTGCTTGTCTGGTCTCGTCGTGGCCGAGGCTACGGCTCCGGACCGACGATTTCGCGACCGGCGCCACGATCTGTGGATAGCTGGCCTCGTTGTGGACAACAGAGTAGCCGAACAGGTGTTCGAGCGTCCCACGACACGCCGCGAGGGTAAGTTGTCCCTTTCTTCCTCCATTCAGGTGTCGTTACCCACGCTTCCCGCGCGGACACTGGGAGTGACCCTCAAGACTCCCCGTCCTGCCCGTCTGGAGGCGCCGATGAGAACTAAAATGGATCAATACCTGCCGCCGGATCACCCGCTGTGCAAGGTCTACCGGGTCGGTGCTGCTCTGTTCGGTACCGGCCTGATCGTGTTCGGTGGCCTTGGCTTCGCCAACCAGCTGGCGTTCCTGTCCACGAACGGCAGGCAGATCCTCGGCCTGTCGAGCAACGGGTTGCTCTCCCTCATCTCCCTGGTGGTCGGCGTCGTGCTGATCGCGGCCGCTGTGATCGGCGGCCCTGTCTCGTCCACCGTGACCGCGGCGATCGGTGGCTTGTTCCTGCTCTCCGGCCTTGCCAACCTCGCGGTGCTCGACACACCGCTGAACCTGCTCGCCTTCAAGATCCAGAACGTGCTGTTCAGCCTGATCGCCGGCATGGCGATGCTGTTCGTCGGCCTCTACGGCCGGGTCAGCGGCGGCCTGCCCAGCGACAACCCGTACGTCCGGGCGCGGCGCCGCGAGGGCCCGCTCGACAAGCACGCGACGCAGCGTGCCGCCGAGGCGCTACGGCAGCGTCTCGCCGAGATCGACGAGCTGGCGCGGGCCGAGTTCGCCATGGCGGAGGGCCGGGCGACCCCGGAACAGGAACAACTGCTGCGGGCCGACGCACGGCATCGGGCCGAGCAGCACCACCGCGAGGCATACGAGTGCGCGGCCGAGTCCGACCGGGCTTACGCCGCGTGGCTCGAGGATCGTCGTCTCAACCCACCGCCCGAGCACTTCGTTCTCTGGCGTAAGCGGCAGATCCGCAGCAACAACTAGCGGCGTTCGGTTGGCACGTCGAACGCGTCGCAGACGGCGGTCCAGATCCGCTGGGGGTCCAACCCAGCGGCCAGCGCCTGCTCGACGGTTCGGCCACCGAGGTCGGCGAACACGTGGTCCCGGGCGATGCTGCCCGCCCTGAGTTCGCCGAACTCGCCGCTCATCATGGTGCGGAAGGCTGTGGTACGCATTGCCCTCAGCCTACGGGCGGGGGCGCGACGCACAGCACCGGCCGCCCCGGATGCCCACCGAGTTGTCCACAGGTGGGCGTCCGGGGCGCGCGGGCTGTCGGTCGTACGAGGCACTATGGCTGCATGGACACGGCGCTGCACGCGTTTTCACCGGCAACCAGGGAGTGGTTCGCCGGTGCGTTCGCCGCGCCCACCGACGCGCAGCGCGGCGCGTGGCAGGCGATCGGCGCCGGTGCACACGCGCTGGTAGTCGCGCCGACCGGTTCCGGCAAGACGTTGGCCGCCTTCCTCTCCGCGCTGGACCAGCTGGCCAGCCAGCCACCACCTACCGAGCCCAAGCTGCGCTGCCGAGTGCTCTACGTGTCGCCGCTGAAGGCGCTGGCGGTCGACGTGGAACGGAACCTGCGCGCGCCGTTGGCCGGCATCAGGGCGGCCGCCCGGCGCCTTGGCGAACCCGAGCCGAACATCACCGTCGGCATGCGCACCGGCGACACCCCGGCCGACGAACGCAGGGCGTTCGCGAGGACCCCGCCGGACATCCTGGTGACCACGCCGGAATCACTGTTCCTGCTGCTCACCTCGGCCGCTCGCGAGTCGCTGCGCGGCGTGCGCACGGTGATCGTGGACGAGGTGCACGCGGTGGCCGGCACGAAGCGCGGCGCGCATCTGGCGCTGTCGCTGGAACGGCTGGACGCGCTGCTGACCGAGCCGGCGCAACGGATCGGCCTGTCCGCGACGGTGCGACCGGTCGAGGAGGTCAGCACGTTCCTGGCCGGCGGGCGCCCGGTGCACGTGGTGCAGCCCCGCAACCAGAAGACGGTGCAGGTCACGGTCGAGGTGCCGGTCGAGGACATGTCCCGGCTGGGCGAACCGGTCGACCCGACGGGTGCCGGCGAGGTGTCCGGATCGGCGGCCGGGCCGGAGCGGCGGACGTCGATCTGGCCTGCGGTCGAGGAACGCATCCTGCGGCTGGTCCGGGAGCATCGGTCCACGATCGTGTTCAGCAACTCGCGGCGGCTGGCCGAACGGCTGACCGCGCGGCTGAACGAGCTGGCCGCCGAGTCGTCGCAGGACCCGGAGCGGTTCCCGGCCCAGGCGGTCGGGCAGTCCGGCGTCGCGTACGGCGCGCCGCCGGTGCTGGCCAGGGCACATCACGGCTCGATGTCCCGTGAGCAGCGCAGCGGTGTCGAGGAGGACCTGAAGTCCGGCCGGCTGCCGTGTGT
>Ga0137385_10000289_pt1 | contig 40853 bp, 37 predicted proteins | sample SagtaG_FD_104921 | JGI IMG/M metagenome (GOLD analysis project Ga0137385, IMG submission 104921) | Vadose zone soil microbial communities from Sagehorn Ranch, Mendocino, California, USA - Sage2_R_80_16 metaG | ecosystem: Environmental > Terrestrial > Soil > Vadose zone | place: USA: California... | reverse complement strand
TGTGCACGAGCCCGAGGGCGCGCATCTGCGTGTGATGGGATCTGTTGCGGGAGACGTGGAAGCCATTGATTCATTTCAACGGCGGCGCATTGCGTATTATCGATAACGCATCAATTCGCATTCGCGAGGAGAGCCGGCGGAACGCGTAATTAACCTGGATTTTCGAGTGATGAATTGATTCGCATAAACCTATCAAACCGCAAGTCCGCCACCCACGCGCCCGCGCGCCCGCGCGCCACACGTATATCACAAAACCTGGCATTGAGCGCTTTCAACTACCGTAATGTCTTTTCCATTCTGAAAGAAATCCTGAAGCTATCGAAAAGATAGGAAAAAGGGATTGGCTTATCGAATGAGGCGGTCATAGGATTCCTGCGGTTTCCCCACTAAACCAGGAATACAAAGTGAAGCTACTGAAGACACGAATTGCCGCAAGCGTTTTTTCCATCGTCTCGGCGATCGCCATCGCTCAGCCGGCGCAGGCCGCGAGTATGACCCAGGATAGCGGATCGCCGGTCGGCGACAATCAGAATTCGCAAACCGCCGGCCCCGAAGGTCCGGTCCTGTTGCAAGACTCTCATCTCATCGAGAAACTGCAGCGTTTCGATCGCGAACGCATCCCCGAGCGCGTCGTGCATGCGCGCGGCACGGGCCTCTTCGGCGAGTTCGTGCCGAGCGCCGATATTAGTTCGCTGACCGCCGCGCAGGTGTTCACACCCGGCACGAAGACGCCGGTGTTCGTGCGATTCTCGACCGTGATGGGTTATCGCGGATCGCCGGAGCAGGCGCGCGATCCACGCGGCTTCGCCATCAAGTTCTACACGCAGCAAGGCAACTGGGACATGGTCGGCATCAACTGGCCGGTCTTCTTCATTCGGGATGCCATCAAGTTTCCTGACTTCGTGCACGCGAACAAGCCGTCGGCCGTGACCGGTGTGCAGGATCCGAATCTGGCGTTCGACTTTTTCGCCCATTCGCCCGAAGCAACGAACATGCTGACGCACCTCTACACGGACGAGGGCATGCCGGATTCGTACCGTCATATGGACGGCTTCGGCGTGCACGCGTTCAAGTTCGTCAATGCGAAAGGGGAAGTTCACTACGTGAAGTTTCACTGGAAGAGCCGTCAAGGTATCGAAGGCATTCGTCCCCAGGATATTCCGCATTCGGTCGGCGCCGACTGGAACATGATGACCAATGACCTGTACAACTCGGTCAAGGCGCATTCGTATCCGCAATGGGACCTCTATATCCAGGTGCTCTCGCCGAAGGATCTGGACAAGTTCGATTTCGATGCGCTCGACGACACGAAAGTGTGGCCGTCTTCCATCCCCGAGGAGAAGGTGGGCACGATGACGCTGAATCGTATTCCGGATAACTATTTCGAGTCCACGGAAGAGTCGGCGTTCGCGCCGTCGCGTCTCGTGCCGGGCATCGAGCCGTCGGAGGACCGGATGCTGCAGGGTCGCCTCTTTGCCTATGCCGACACGCAGATGTACCGCCTCGGCCCGAATTACAACCAGTTGCCGATCAACCGCCCGATCGTCCCGGTGACCAATAACAACCAGGACGGTTTCATGAATGGTGAGGATCGAAAGGGCGAGGTGAACTACGAGCCGTCCGGAATTGGCGAAATCGCCCAGCAGGACAAGTACAAGTCCGTGCAGACACCGCTTGCGGGCACTACCCAGCAAAAGGCGATCCACAAGACGCTCGACTTCCGTCAGGCCGGCGAGTACTACCGGACGCTGTCCGAGACCGACAAGACCGACCTCATCACGGCACTGTCGGGCGACCTCGGTCGCGTGACCAACGACGCGAACAAGTACGCGATGCTCTCGTACTTCTATAAGGCTGATGCCGACTACGGCACTCGCCTCGCGCGAGCGACACACGCGGATGTTGCGCGCGTGCAGAACGCGGCGGCACATCTGAGCGACAACTGAAGCACACGCAGGGGCCCGCGCAAGCGGGCCCCTGCGTGATTGAATCCGGTTCCTCACGGAGAAACGTAATGCAATGCTTTTCCACTGCGCGGCGTCTTGTTCGGACCATCGCGTTTGCGTCCTTAACCGTGCTGCTGGCAGCGAGTTGCGCGGAGCACGTTTATCAGCCTGGAACCTACTCAGCCGCGGTTGAAAGCATCCGCTTCAAGGATGACTGGTTTGCTGCGGCGCGTGCGGGCCGTACCGATATCGTGCAGGCGCTGATCGATGCCCACTATCCGCTCGAGACAACGACGCCCGAGGGCTATACCGCGCTGATTCTTAGCGCCTACGACCATCATCCGCAGACGTTGAAGGCTCTTCTTTCCGCGGGCGCCAATGCTTGCGCCGCTGACCGGCACGGCAATACCGCGCTGATGGGTGCGCTCTTCAAAGGCGAGACGGACATCGCCAACTTATTGCTCGACACGCATTGCAACATCGACCAGACGAACAACGCGGGGGAAACGGCATTGTCGTTTGCCGCGCTGTTCGGCCGGCTCGATATGATTCCGGTACTCGTTGCGCACGGCGCCAACGTCAATCATGTCGATGCGCGCGGCGGAACCGCGTTGCAAATGGCGATGGCGCAACACAACCAGGCGGTAGAGGGCGCATTGCGCCGCGTCGGCGCGACACAATGAAAGCTCACGCCCGCTTCAACGGCGCTGTTCGCCGGCGAGAAGACTCGAGCGGAACGCACCCCAAATGTTTCGACTAGGGGTTTCCGATTATCGTGTGAGCCCTTCAGCGCGTCGTTAACCGAAATATGCGCAAGGCCGACCCGCACGAGCCACGAGTAAGCCTTTGGCGCTCCTCGAGAGGTGCGCTGCCTTGCGCATACGAGAGAACCACGGTTCGGAGGACTGGCCTCATGCAACCAGCATTTTCTCGAGAGGCTTCCCGTGCCGGTCCATGTTTCTCGAGTCGTGGGATCGGGACGAGTCTGATCATGTGCAGGGCCGGCCAGATATCGGCTTTGCCCAGTGCGCCGCAACAGGAGAGATGTCATGAGCTTGCCAGTTCCTACCGCCGTCGTTGCGCAGTCGGCCAATCCCGATGCACGTGAAGCCGTTCGGGAAGTGCATGCAACGCTCAACGCATGCGACGGCGCACTGGTTTTATTCTTCTGCTCGAGTCATTTCGACCTCGAATCGCTCGCGGATGAAATCGGCCACTGCTTCGAAGGCACGGAAGTCATCGGTTGCACGACAGCTGGAGAAATCGGCCCGGCCGGCTATCTCGACCACAGCCTCGTCGCGGCAGTGTTGCCGCGCGCCGCTTTCACGACCGTCACTGGGCGATTGGAGAATCTGCGCAATTTCACGATTGCACGCGGCCAGGCATGCGCGCTCGACGCACTGCATGACCTCGAAGGGCGGGCGCCCGAAGCCGACAGTACGAATACCTTCGCGCTACTGCTGATCGACGGCCTCTCGGTAAGGGAAGAGCCGGTAACCCGCACGCTGCAAAGCGCGTTGGGCGATATTCCGCTTGTCGGCGGGTCGGCCGGCGACGACCTGAACTTCGAACAAACGCACATATTCCATGACGGGCAGTTTCATCGCGACTGCGCGGTACTGGTTCTCGGTTCGACGCCGCTGCCGTTCAAGATCTTCAAGACGCAGCATTTCCGTTCCGGTGATGAACGGCTCGTCGTCACCGGCGCGAATGCGGAGTTGCGCACCGTCAGCGAAATCAATGGGCTGCCGGCTGCGGCGGAATACGCGCGCCTGATCGGCGCGCGTGTGGAAGATCTCAGCCCCGGCCATTTTGCAGCGGCGCCTGTCGTCGTGCTGATCGATGGAACCGACTATGTGCGTTCGATTCAGAAACTGAATGCCGACGGCAGCCTCACTTTCTATTGTGCGATTGAAGAAGGTCTGGTCCTGCGCGTCGCCCGTGGCCTCGATCTCACGGAAAATCTGCGAACCATGTTCTCCGGGCTTCGCGGCGAACTCGGCGAGCCTCAACTCGTGCTCGCGTGGGACTGCATTTTGCGGCACCTGGAAATGGTGCAACAGGGCACGCGCGATATTGCAGGGCGGTTGTTTCAGGACAATCGCTCGGTGGGTTTCAGCACGTATGGCGAGCAATACGGCGGCGTGCATGTCAACCAGACGTTGACCGGAATCGCATTCGGTGGCGGAGGGGGAGGCTGAGCATGCCTGAAACATCGTCTGTCGCTGCCGCATCGGATGAATGCGTTGTTCTGCAAGCGGAAATCGTGCGTTTGAACAAAATGGTCCGATCGTTGATGGACCGCGCGGAGCGCAGCACGATTGTTTGCGGGTCGGACTTCAGCCTGTTCCAGATGGCCGTGACACTCGAGGACCAGGTTCGGCATCGGACCCGCGAGCTCGAGGATGCGCTGCGCGATAACAAGAAGATTACCCACGCGCTCGAACGTACCCAGCTTTTGATGAAGCAGGAAATCGAAGAACGCCGGCGCGGCCAGGTCGAGTTGGAGCGGGAAAAAGAGGCGCAGCGGCGCCTGATCGACCAGCTGGCCGACGCGCATGTCAAATTGCTGCAATCGGAGAAGCTTGCGTCGATCGGGCAGCTCGCCGCCGGTGTCGCACATGAAATCAACAACCCCATCGGCTTTGTCGATTCCAATCTTGGAACGTTGAAGAAGTGGGTGCGCAGTCTGCTCGATGTCATGGCGCTGCAAGATTCGCTGCTGACCGGGCTCGATCCGCAGAACCAGGCTCGCATGGACACAGCGCGCAAGGATGCCGATCTCGAGTATCTTCGCGAGGACATCAGCGTGTTAATCGACGAATCGATCGAGGGCACTTCGCGCGTGAGGCGTATCGTGCAGGATCTGCGCGATTTTTCTCGGGCAGGTAGCGAGGATTGGTGCGTGGTCGACTTGCACGCGGGTCTGGAAGCGACGTTGAATGTCGTGCGCAATGAGATGAAGTACAAGGCGGAGGTCATCAAGAATTATGGAGAGCTGCCGGCGATCGAGTGCATGCCCTCGCAAATAAACCAGGTGCTGATGAACCTGCTCGTCAATGCTACTCAGGCGATTTCCGAGCGGGGCACCATTACGATCCGCACGCGTCGCGACGGCGACGGTGTGTCGATTGCCATCGCGGATACCGGCGTAGGCATGTCTGCCGGCGTGCAAGCAAAGATATTCGACCCGTTCTACACGACGAAGCCGGTTGGGCAAGGTACCGGACTCGGTCTCTCGGTTTCGTATGGCATTGTGGAAAAGCACGGTGGCAGGATCGTCGTTGAAAGCAAACCGGGGGAGGGAGCCTGCTTCACGGTATGGCTCCCGCTGACGCAGAGCCGGGAGACGACCGGGCAGCCTCGAAGCCTTTAGCGACATCGTTTGCCAGGCCTGGATGGTAGAATAATTTTCCACTCCGCCAATCACCGGCGAGGGAGTTCTCTTCAATTCCGACCTGCCGCGACCTGCCCAAGAATGCGATGAGTGACACCATGCAATCGCCGTTTGCCGTTCTATTCGTGGACGATGACGAGATGTCGCGCAAGCACTTCGCGCGCGCGATCGGCGAAGACTACCGCGTGCATGTCGCTGATGGCGCCGATGAGGCGATGGCGGCGCTGAAAGAGTACGCGGCGGAGATTGCGGTACTGGTGACTGATTTCCGCATGCCGGGCCGCGATGGCGACGATCTGCTGCGCCAGGTTGCGCAGGAATATCCGCAAATCGTGCGCATACTCGTGACCGCCTATGCCGACAAGGACATGCTGTTGCAGACGGTCAACACCGGTGATGTATTCCGTATCCTCGAAAAGCCGCTTCGAACAGAAACGGTGCGCGAGGTTCTGCAACTGGCCATGGCGCGCTATACCGAGCGTGAAACGCGTCAACAGCGGCTATCGGCGATGGATGAGACGCTTGCTTTCCTCGCCCACGAGCTGAATACGCCATTGGCAACGATCTCGCTTTTTGCGCGCGCCGTCGAGACCGACGTTGCCGAGCAATACGACCCGGAGCGGCAAAAAGAGATCGGCCACGCGGCCAAATCAATGCTCAGCAATGCGCAGTATTGCCTGACGCTGATCTCGTCTTTCTGGGCGACGGTGCACAAAAACGGCGGCCAACAGTCCGCATCGGGCGGTGGAATCCGCGAGGTCAGAGCGACGCGATTGGTCGCCACCTTGCTCGATACCTATCCGTTTGCCGCGTCGCAGCGAGATTGGATGCAGGTCGACGTGCAAGGGGATTTTGTTGTTCACGCAATGCCTAATTGCGTGGCGCTCGTACTCTCCTCGTTGCTGTCCAACGCGTTGCGTGCACTCGACGGTGCAACAGCAGCTTCGTTGCGCCTCGAAATAGTGGCGAGCCCTGAACCGCAGATCCGTATTCGCGACAACGGCCCAGGGATTGCGCCGGAGATCAAGGCGCGGCTTCTGCTGGACCCCGTCACGACTTACGCCGGGGCTGGCGGGCACGGCATGGGTATGATTTTTTGCAACCGCATCATGCAATCTTTTGGCGGGAGTCTGCGAATCGAATCCACATTGGGTGTGGGCACCACGGTAACGATGGGTTTTCCCAGTTTCAAAAGCCGGATGCGGGCCGCCGACGAAAAGGAGTTGTCCGACAGTCACGTTGCGTCGAAATGAGATCGGAGTGACGTCCGTGAGCTATCGATTACTTAGCACGTCCCGATGACCGCCACGCGCCTTGGCCGAAACGAAATACGTTTGCAGCGCGTCGGCTGAGCGCTCGCCCAGCATCGAAATCCGCGTAAGCCAGTCGGCTTCCGAAGGCCATTCGCCTTCGATCATCCTCGGATAAATCTGCCTCGCGAATTGGTGCAGAGCCTTCGCTCCGATATTGCCGCTGACGCCAAGAAGCAGATGCAACGCTTCGCGTGTCGATTTCAGGTCGCGAGCCGCTGCACTGGTGGCAAGTCGCGCCACCAGTAAGCGAATCTGCTCGATGCCGTTGACGAACGTTTGGTCCAGCAAATCGAGCGCCACCAGTTCTTCGAGGTGTTTCTCGTCGAGCAGGGCGCCTTCGGCGATTGTCGCGTGCTTGCCGATTGTCATGGCCGGCGTTTGTGATGGGTCTGCCCTCGTTAGCGTATTCAATGCGCGTTGCCGGGCAAACTGTCTTGCAAGCGAGGCATAAAGAGAACCGACCTGCACGGGCTTTACCATGACCTCGTTCATGCCCGCAGCGAGGCATGTCTGCACTGCTTCGATATCGGATTGGCTGGTCAAGGCGATGATAGGAACTTTGGCGTACGAGTCGGCGCGAACGCGAATCAACGCGGTTGTTTCCACGCCGCCCATTTCCGGCATATTCATATCCATCACGATGGCGTCAATGGTGCTGTCTTCCTGCAGCCGGGCCAGCACAGCCTGCCCGTGTTCGGCCTCGACAACGCTCGCACCGCATCGCTCCAGATAAGCTTTGGCAACCAGCCTGCTGTAGGTGTCGTCGTCCGCCACCAGAATTGATTTGCCGGCGAATCCGTCGAATCGCTGGCTCAGCGGGTACTTTCGACTGCCGTTTTCAAAGAGCGTGTGAAGAGAGGTGATCAATTCAGGCACGCTGCAGGATTTGCTGATGATTTCGTCCATGCCCGCTCTGCGGGCGAGGACCCGCGCCACGTTTCCGGGCTCGGCCGTATAGGCGGCGATCAAGACATTCCAGTTCGGATACTCATGCTCGGCGCGAATCTTTTCGGTGGTCGTGTAGCCGTCCAGAACCGGCATGTTGATGTCCATCAACACGAGGTCGTACGGAGAGTGCTGTCGAAGCATGGTCAATGCCACTTCACCGTTTTCCGCCTCGCTCACGTGTGCGCCCACCTTTGACAACGCACGACCGGTTTTTACCCGCTGGCCGGCGTCGTCGTCTACGACGAGAATGCGCTTGTCGTTGAAAATCGGCTGGGCGCGTTCAAAGATCTTGTGCTCGTAGTCCGCGACTTCGCTCTCCGAGACGAGTGGAAATTGCAGCTTGAATTCCGTGAATCTTCCGACTTCGGACCGGCAACCGATAGAGCCGCCGAAGGCGCGCATCGCGCGCTGGCAATAGGCGAGCCCTAGCCCTGTACCCGCCGAATTTCCCGCTGTACGGAAGGGCTCGAACAGATGCGGCAGAATCTCGGGCGAAATGCCGGGGCCTGTGTCACGAACGATAACCGACTGCCTGTCGACTGTGAGTGTAAGCGTCGCCAAAGGATGCGTGGCAATGTGATGCAGTGCGTTCTTGATCAGATTGAACAGGGTAAACAAATAGACGGTTTCGTCGACCTTGAAGGTGAAGTCTTCCAGCACGACGAGTCTAACCTTGCGTCGTTCCTTTTCATCACCGAAGCCGTACTCGTCCAGTGCTTTACGCGTCGTGCCCGCCGCACTCAAATAGGTGAGGTGATCCGAGCGGATGGGTTTTGCACTGACTTCGTCCAGCGTCATGGCGATAATGCGCAGGCCTCGCTCAATCGACAATTGGCCGTGGGCCAGATGACGATAAAGCGCCGCCGCGCTGTCGTGCGACAACGCCGGCGAGTGGTTGGATTCAGTCGTCGCGGGCAGCGCCTCTTCCACGCGGTCCAGAACGTGCCTCAGTTGACTGAGGGGATTACGCATTTCATGGGCGATCGAGCCCGCGAGGGTCTGTAATGCCCGGTTCTTTTCGACAAAGATGCGCCCTTTGCTGATCGCATGGCTGAAAGCCATGCTGCACAACACGACAACCGGCAGCAAGGCGAGATCGGACTGATTGGCCGCGTTCAGAACGATCGGAGCGGGGGAGGTGGCTACCGCGGCCAGCGCGCCGGCAAATACGCCAATCCCTATGCAAGCCATCAGCAAAAGCGGGCTGTCGATGCACAGCGCCATGATGAAGATCATCATGACCTCGGTCATCATCCACATGGTGGAGAATGAATTTCTGATCGCGAGGAACGTGCAAACAAATGGCAATACGTAGATCAGGCAGCAATGCCAATAGATCAGCAGGTGGTGGTTGAAACGCTTTGGCCAATGCGCCTGAAAGATCAATGGAATACAGATGACCGCCGCGCTTAATCGAAGGAAGAGATTGTCGTACGGCTGCGGCAGGACATAGGTCCAGACTACGTAATAGATGGGGTGGCACAGGAGGCCCAGTGCGCCTCCCCATCGAATTGCAAACCGGCTTCGTTCCAGCAGATCCCGCATGCTCTCGCGCGATATCACCATTAGGCCTCCAATGACAATCACGACCCCATCAGTTCATGCTTGCCGCGATGTTGGGTATTCAGCATGATCGGTGAGCCGTCTTTCCCGTGGAAAGGCCCGACCGAAAACCCGTACTTCTTCAGAAGACCGTGAGTATATGAAACGGACCACACGGGAGGGCTGCCGACGATGAAATCGGAAGCGATGCCTTCCTGCCAGGCAGCATAACCTTCGGCGAAACAGGTATAGCAATCGCGGGTGGTCGGCAGTCTGAACGGGAATGTCGTGTCGAGTCCGGCGGGGCCACGCGCGAAGCACTCAATATATAGCGTATGGGCGCGTGACGCGAGTTCCGCTTCGACGCTCGCGGCCCGCGGATGGGAATCGTCGATCCAGAACTGCGCCCGTTTGAGGTCGGAGGCGGTGAGGTACGGCACACTGGTGCTGCTGGCGAGGATAGCGCCATCGAACTGCGGCAAGGGGGTGTCCGGGCTGAAGGTATGCACCGAAACCCGGGTTTTCCCGAGCAGATCCGCTGCCAGCAGTTCCATGGCTTGTTCCGTGAGCAGGTTCAGCTTGTCCGGCAAGTCGATCAGAACGAGCTCTTTTGGCGCATCCTTGTAGAGCATGTATTTAGCCACCGTGGCGCCGAGCCGTCCGGCTGCGCCAAAGAGAGCGAGCTTCGTTTTGCCGAATTCGAGGTCGAGTTCGTTGCAGCAGTGGACGGCCCAATCTTTCAGCATCGCAGCGGTGGCCGCATGACCCGTCGTGATGTGAGGCGGCTTGGTATGACGGGGGAGTGCGCCATAGTTGCAGGCATAAGGCGTGGAGGCGCCCATCGCCACCATGTTCAATCCCGCCCGCCTGGCCAGTTCCAAGGCCGGAAAAAATTGCCTCTCCCTGAATCGCTTGATGCCGCGCGGGCTTCCAAGCCATAACTCAAGAGGAACCGGACACGCGATATTCGCCCCTATGACTTGCGATCCCGAATAGATAGGCGATGCAATAAAAGGCTCGGTTCTCCAAAGCTCTTCTTCGAATGACGCGTTTCTGTGCTTTACGTTGTGAAATGAAAATGAAAGCGTATCCCAGTCTGTAGCGTGAAACAGAAACCCGACGCCGCCTTGGCCCACGGGCAGATTGTCCCGTATCTCTTCCGGGCGAATAATGTGTTTTAGCGTCAAAGGTGCACTACTGGAGTGCAGATCGGAGCCGGCCCGTCCATCGAAATCGGCCGGCACTTCTTTGTAAAGAGAAGTTCTCATTTGGTTTTCCCTTGGGTTGAACTCGCGCTGGAAAGTCAGCGCAACGGCGCCGGTCAGATCAGGTTCGACCGGCGACCCTTCAACTCTAGAGAAATCCGATGCTGTGCGTCCGTCTGTTCGTTCGCATCGCAGACGCCACGCTTACGCACATCACACTGAATGGATGTCGGCTATTGCCTGGCGATGCTCCGGTTTTTCAACCGCCGGGTATCGCCCTGGCGTCGTGCCCAACGCCCGGCGAAACATATCGATAAACGCACTGACGTTGTCGTAGCCGAGTTCGAGAGCAATTGTCGTCACGGGAACCCCATCCGCAACAAGTTCGAGTGCGCGAAGCAAGCGCGCCTGCTGACGCCATTTCGCGAAAGTCATACCCGTCTCGATCACGAAACGACGGCTCAGCGTTCGCGGCGCGAGGCCGGCCCATGCGGCCCATTGTTCGAGGCGGCGGTTGTCCGACAGATCGCTGGCCAAGGCGTCCGTGATCGCGACAAGCCGCGGATCGCCGGGACTCGGCAGGCCTAACGATTCCTCGTTCGACGCCGCGAGCTCATCGACGATGACCTCCGCGATGCGAGTCTGCGCCTGATCGAGATCGACGCCCGGCCACGTGGCGGCGCGTCGAACGGCCTCGCGCAACAAGGGCGTCGTCCTGATGGCGCGAGGCTCCCGCGGCAACGACGCGCAGTGATGCTCGGCAATGAACACGCTCCACCCCGAGAACGGACCATGGGAGCGCACCGAGTGGACCCAATGCGGCGGAATCCAGATCGCATGTATGGCTGGGACGACCCATTGGTGCTTGTCGAGTCCTACCGATACGAGCCCGCTCAACGCGCCCATGAGCTGCCCGCGCGCGTGACTGTGAGACGGCGTCGCGCGCGCCGCGCTTTGCGTCAGCTCAGCCGCGGCGAGGAACGGACCTTCCGGCGAGGTCACGAGATCCGGTCGAATTAAAGGAGTGGTCATGGCTCGAATACGGTATCGAATGACTGTTATACCGGAGACTGGTCGTATCCGCACCATTACACTGACTTCGACTCATACCAAGGATCGACCATGAAAGCTGCAGTCGTGAAAGCGGCGGGCGAACGCCCTGTTTATGCCGACTTCGAAAGTCCCAATGCATTGGCGGGCCATCGTCTCATCGACGTCGCCGCGTCCGCCTTGAGTCACGTTACCCGCTCCAAGGCATCGGGTTCGCACTATTCATCGACGGGCGGTTTTCCGTTCGTCGCGGGCCTTGATGGCACTGGGCGTTGCGAAGACGGCCGACGCGTGTACTTCTTCTGGCCGCACGCTCCGTTCGGTGCGATGGCGGAACGCAGCCTCGTGCCCGAGGAGAATTGCGTTCCCTTACCCGATGGGATCGACGACGTCACGGCAGCCGCCATCGCGATCCCGGCCATGTCGTCGTGGGCGGCGCTCATCGAGCGGGCCAGGTTCGTGGCGGGAGAGACCGTGCTGGTCAACGGCGCGACGGGCACATCGGGACGACTGGCGGTTCAGATCGCGAAGCATCTCGGAGCCGGAAAAATCGTCGCAACGGGTCGCGATGCGGCCACCCTCCAGTCGCTCGAATATGCCGGCGCCGATGTCACGATTTCGCTGGAACAGGACGAGGACCTGCTAAGTCGGGCGTTCGAATCGCAATTCCGCGAGGGGGTCGATGTGGTGCTGGACTACTTGTGGGGAGCCAGCGCGCGGTCCTTGCTGATCGCCGCGGCGCGGGCATCGGCTGAAGACGGCCCGGTCCGCTTTGTCCAGATCGGCGCGATCAGCGGCGCCGATATCCTGCTGCCGGCCGCCGTGCTTCGCGCGGCGCCGATCACCCTGCTGGGCAGTGGAATCGGCAGCATCCCTTTGCCTCGCGTCTTGCACACGATGCAGCAAGTATTCGACGCTGCCGTGCCCGCCGGCTTGCGGATCGCGACAGAGGCCGTTCCTCTCGCGGACGTGGGCACGCATTGGGGAAACCTCAGCAGTCTTCAGCGCACCGTTTTCATTCCCCGCCGGTACGATTGACGGCTGCGCGGCCAGCCACCGATTCGCCGATGCGATCCAGACTCGTGTCCCGGCATTGGCGCTTGCCTGTTCCTCGAGCCGTCAGCACGAGCCCGTTGTTTGTCTGGGAAACGCTGAAAATATCGGGTTGTGAGAAGCGGGGAACCGTCTAGGCGTTGAACAATTCACTACGCGCCGCGTCGATGATCATCGCGACAGCCGGATGGCTGATGCGGCGCTCGATCGAGATCGCAAAGAATTCCTCGACGATGGTGTTGATCTGCCCGACCATCGTCAGTTTGTGCTCCGCCTGTAACTGGTTCTCCAGCACGGTTGGCGCGAACAGCAGGCCGCGGCCTTCACGGCCGAACGCCATCGCCATCGCTCCGTCGTCAAATTCGCCGACGATGCGCGGCGAAATCGCCCGCGACGCGAGCCAGTGATCCAGCTTGCGGCGCACCGCTGATTCCGTGCCCGGCAGCAACAGCGGCAATTGCCCGAGCGACATCGGAAAGCGTTTCCGGCCGCTCTGCAGCAGCGCCTGGGCGCCGAAGCAGCTTAGCGTCGAACGGCCGAGCCGGTGATTGAACGCCTTGATGTTGACGTCGGCGGGAATGGGGGCGTCCGCGATGATCAGGTCGAGGCGGTGCACGGCCAGTTGCGCGAGCAGCGCGTGCAGCTTGCCCTCGTGACAGATCACACGCAGCGACACCGGCGCGCTCAGCGCCGGTTCCAGCAGCCGGTACGCGATCGCCTTCGGCACCGAATCCGCGATGCCGACGCGAAACCGCGATTGCGTGCCGACCTCCTTCTCGCGCCGCACCGCGCTTTCGAGTTCCGAGCCTAACGAGAAGATTTCGTCGGCGTAATCGAGCGCCAGCCGGCCCGCATCGGTGAGTTCGATCGTGCGCCCGCTTTTCTTGAACAGCTTTTTATCCAGCGCTTCCTCGAGCAGCTTGATCTGGCCGCTGAGCGTTTGCGGCGTGATGTGCAACTGCTCGCCGGCACGGACGATCCCGCCCGCGTGCGCCGCGACCCAGAAGTAATACAGATGCTTGAAGTTCACGCGTGCCTCCATCGATCATGCAACGTTACGTTTTTCTCGAAGCATCAGCAACAAAAATACGAATTTTACGTTGTCTCGAGTTCAGTTAGATTTAAGCCTCGCCCCGAGGCGTCAGCGGGCGGCTAATGACAGCTGACAGAGGTGACATATGGCATCGGTTGCACAATTCCTGCGTTCGAAGTCTTCCCAGACCGTGTGGTCGACCCAGGCATCGGCGTCGGTGTACGACGCGATAGCGATCATGGCGCACCGGCAGGTAGGAGCGCTCATCGTGGCACACGAGGGGCGCATAGCCGGCATCGTCACGGAGCGCGATTACGCGCGAAAAATCGTTCTAATGGACCGTTCATCGAGGAATACGCCGGTGCGAGACATCATGTCGGCGGCGGTGCGCCACGTCGGTCCGGAGCAGACGACGGAGGAATGCATGGCGCTCATGACCGCGCACCGGATACGTTATCTGCCGGTGATTACCGCGGGGCAGGTGATCGGAATGGTGTCGATCGGCGACCTGATCAAGAACCAGATGTCGGAGCAGGAACACACGATCCGGCAACTGGAGCACTACATCCACGGCAACAGTTTGCAGGCCACGCATGGCGGATTGCAGGCTAACCGGTGGCAAGTTTAACGACCGAAAAATATTACTGTCCGTAAAGTTGTCGCGCGAGCAAGGATGACGCGCGGTGCGGGCGGTCCCTGACTCATCAAGAGAGGTTTTATATGTACACGCAAACCATCAATCAACTGCGACGTGTTGCCGGTAAGGTGACGCGCGGGACGGCGGCGCTCGGTCTCGCGGGGGTGCTCGCTCTCGGCGCGGTGACGTCGAACGACGCCGAAGCGAAGCGAGTGGGCGGAAGTCAAAGCATCGGGCGCCAGTCGCAGATGGCGTCGCCGTCTGGTCAAGGGCAACGAAGCCAGCAAGCGCAACCGGCGCAGCAGGCCGCGCAGGCGCCTGCCGGCGCGCCGGCGCGCAACCGTTGGATGGGCCCGCTGGCCGGTCTCGCCGCCGGCTTCGGCATTGCCGCGCTGCTGTCGTCACTCGGCCTGGGTGCGGGGCTCGCGCAAATGCTGTCGAATGCGCTGCTGATCGGCCTGGTGGTTTTCGCCGGCGTGATGCTGTTCCGCTTCATCGCCAATCGGCGTCGTCCGGATCTGGCTTATGGGCACGGCGCCGCGAACCGGTCGCAGACGAATGGCTTGCCGCTTCTGAATCAGACCGGCCAGGCGCGGCCCGAAACGAATTTTTTCGGCTTGCAGCGCGCCGCGACGAATTCGACCGCAGCGGCGGGCACGGCGAAGGCGCCGGGGCATACGCTCGGGCTCGATCAGGTCGAGTTGCTGGCCTCGGCGAAGGCCATGTTCATGCGTCTTCAAAGCGCATGGGACCGCAACGAGCAGGGTGATCTGTTCGAGTTGACCACGCCGGAGATGTTCGCGCGAATCAAGCAGGATCTGGAAGGCCGGGGCGGCCAGCCCAACCGTACGGACGTGCCGCAACTCGATGCCGAGGTGCTGGGCGTGGAAAGCAATGCCGATGAGACGCTGGTCAGCGTTCGCTTTTACGGTCAAATGCGGGAAGACGGCGCACAGACCGCCCAGCCGTTCCAGGAGGTCTGGAACATTGTTCGCGGCGCGCATGGCGACCAGGCGTGGCGACTGGCCGGCATCCAGCAGTTGGACCGCTAACACCGGGAACAGGGAATGCGCATTGCGCTCGATCGGATGCAATAAATCGGGCGTGTTGGCGGCGGGCGTTCATCGACGAGATGGGCGCCCGCCACGGCAACCGGGGTATTCAACCAGACAACCCTCGTTTCACGAGCGAGTCTCACCGCCCTAAAGCCGCATTGCGCGTTTGATCCGGCTGTTGCTCGATCACCCCGAACCAGCCCATGCCGCGATAAGTTTCGTAGCCTGGAGTCAGCGCATATCCGACCAGCGCGCCCGCAGGCGTGCGGTACGTGCCGATATCCGCGATATTCGGCGGCAGGTCGAAGCGGGTACTCGCGCTGCTCGCGGTTGCGGAGGTGGCAATCACCCGGCCGCTCGCGTCGACGATCATGCAACGCGTCCGTTCGCGTTCCTCGTCGGTCAACCGGATGCTATTGACCACGGTCGACGCCTGCTTGGCCCAATCGAAAAACACCGCCAGCACACCGACGACCTTTCCGTCACTCGCCCCGTCCTGGCGAACCGCCGTCGCGTAGGTGGCAACCTGCGCGCCGTTCAATTCCGCGGCTATGTCGACGTTGGCGGTTGCATACTCATCGCCGGAGCGCGTCGCAAGCGCCGCGGCGAACCACTCTTGCTGGGCCGCGTTCACGGTTCCGGCAACCGGAAACAGCGAAGGTCTGCCGTTCGCCACGACGCGACCCTCGGTGTCCAGCACCCAGATGTCGAGATATACGGTGTAACTATCGAGAATGACCGACAGCCGCTTTGACGCATGCGCGGCAGCCGAGTCCGACCCCGTCGTCAGGCAATCCACAATGGCTGCGTCGGTCGCCCACCAGCGCACATCGCATGATCGTTCGTAGAGGTTGCGGTCGATCACGTCGATCATGTTCAACGCAAGATCGGTCAAGCGCTGGCCTTGCTGCCGCTCGAGCGCGGTCACCATCCGTTCGCTGAGGCTGGCCAGTTCCTTGCCGAGTTCGCCGGTGAGTTGTCCGATCCGGCCGGACACGTTCTTGACCTGGTTTGCGACGACCGCGAAGCCACGGCCGGCTTCTCCCGCACGGGCTGCTTCGATCAGCGCATTGATCGCCAGATAGGTCGCCTCGCGGTTGATCATGTCGATGTCCGCGATCTTGTTTCTGGAGATGTTGCGCACTTCGCGCGTCAGTTCGGCGATGATCGCCCCTTCCGACGCTTGACGAGGTTTGGCCAGCTCTACGGACATGTTCGTATATCCCGGTGTGTGCGCGGTGGCGAGCTTGTGGCTCCCGGCAATTCGGAGGAGATTTCACCGGGTTAACGGCATGCGGAAATGCATACTTTAGGCGTAGCGACTGATATGTCGGCATTTTGAGGCGCCGTTATCGCGCGCGCACTGCCGGTGGACCTGTCCGCCACATCATTTCTCCCAGTGTTTTGCTTCAAGCGCCATCGTGTCGTCCGCGATCTTCAGAAAGCTGTCGACGATCGGATTCGTATATTGAAGCTGCGGGCACACGGTAAAGCCACGGAACATGACATCCGGTGAAAACGGCCGGAACGTGATCTTCGCGGTATTGGCATCGGAGGTCGCAAGCGGATTCACGACGCCGATTCCCAAACCGCGCGACACCATCGCGCAAATGGTCGCGCCGTACGGCGTTTCGATCGTCGGCACCTGATTGACTTCCGCCTGACGCAACACGCGATCCAGCGACGAGCGCGTGTCGTCCGCGTACGACGGCAGGATCAGTTTTTCACCGCGTAGATCGCGCGCGTGGATGCGCTTGCGCGCGCTCAGCGGATGCCCGGCCGGCAATGCGCACACGCCCGGCAGCCGGTATAACTCCGCGCTCGTCACGCCGAACGCATCGGGCGTCGTCGTGGCGAATCCGATATCGCAATACGCCGACGAAGCCCACCGCTGAATCGTGCCTTCGCTGCGCATTTCCAGCGATATTGCGATGCGCGGATACGCGGCAAGAAAGCGCTCGATCACCATCGGCACGAACGACAGCGCCAGCACCGGCGCCGCGACGATCCGCAGACGGCCGCTGCCGAACTGGCGGATTTCACGCGCGGAATGCGCGAGTTTTTCGAGGCCAACGAAACTGCGGTCCACTTCGCGATAGAACGCGCTCCCCGCGTCGGTGGCCTGAATGCGTCCGCCGTTGCGCGTGAACAGCGCCAGTCCCGTCGACGCCTCCAGGTCCGCGATCAACCGGCTGATGCTCGGCTGCGAGGTGCCGAGTTCCTCGGCGGCGGCGGTCATCGATCCGCGCAACATCACCAGCCTGAACGCTTCGATCTGACGTTGATTCATCCGCTCGCTCGTCCGTTTTCGTCGATCCGATGCTCAGCTTGCCATATCAAAATTGAATGGCAGGCGTTTTTGGCCGTATTTGACCGGATGGTCGGCGAAAACCTAGACTGGCTCGCATCCTGTCACCGGCGATATGCGATGCGCTCCGATACCCTGCTGTTTCACGACGATTTTGCGACAAGCTCGCGCATATCGGCGCACAGGTCGGCATTCATTACGCGCTGGGTTGCAACGGCAACGGCGTCGCGCTGATGAGCTACCTGGGCGCGCGCGTCGCCAAACACATGCTCGGACTCGACGCACTGCCCGGCGCATTCGGCGAAGGCGCGTTTCCAGTCAGTCCGGCCGGCATGGCGAGCCGCCTGAGCGTGCCGGTCGGCACCGCGCTCTATACGTTCGACGATCTATGGAGCGGCCGCGTGCGCGCCGCGCTTTCCTGATGATTTCAACGCACAACGTTTCGAAGCTCACGTAACGCCCCTTCCATCGCAGATCCTTTCGACGGAGCAAACATCATGCGTTTTCGCCATCTTCTCAGCCTCATTGCAATTGTCGTGCCGCTGTCGTTCACGTTGACAGGCAACGCGCATGCCGACGACGTCGGCACGTTGACGCCCGGCAGGCTGGTCGCCGGCGTGGACGCGAACAACAAGCCGTATTCGTATATCGACAACGGCAAGATGACGGGCTTCGACGTCGAATTGCTGCGCGCCATCGCCACAAAGCTCGGCCTGAACGCCGAGTTCCGCGCGCAGGATTTCAGCGGACTGCTGCCGAGCGTCGCGAACCAGCAGATCGATCTGGCCGCCGGATCGATTTCGATCACGAAGGAGCGCCTGAAAATGGTCGATTTCTCGGAGGGCTATCTGACGGGCCTGTTGAGCGTCGCCACCTTGCCCGGCAGCACGATCACGAGCGATCCCGCATCGGTGAAGGGCAAGCGGATCGGCGTCGTGCAGGGCACCATCGAGGACACGTATTCGGACAGTTACCTGCCGGGCGCGCAGATCGTGCGCTTTCCGAACCTGAACGCGGGCTTCCTCGCGATGCGCTCGAAATACATCGACGGCTACTTCGTGGATAAAACGCTCGTGGAAGGTTTGCAGGGCAAGTACCCGCAAATGAGCATCGCGGACAAGCTCGACATCTCCGCCGTCAATCTGCCCGCCGGCTTTCCGGTGCACAAGGGCAACGCGAAGCTCGAGGCGGCGCTGAACAGGACCATCGGCGAACTGGTCGCGGACGGCACGTGGGTCAAGCTGTACCTGCAGTTCCACCCCGGTTATCCGAAACCCGCGAGCCTGCCGCCGTACGCGATGAAGACCGGCAGCTGATCGAGTCCGGCCGCCCGCCGACAGGCGGCGGAACTCGCCGCTGACGCTCAACGAGGAGCGCACCATGGATGCTTTCTTGCAGAACTTTCTCGACTGGCCGTTGCTGGCCTCGTCGATGCCGTCGTTGCTGTGCACGGGCCTCGTCAACACGCTGGTGCTGTCGGTGTTCTCGACCGTGCTGGGGATCGTCGCGGGCATGGTGCTCGCGTTGATGGCGGTGTCGCACACGCGCTGGCTGATGCTGCCCGCGCAGGTGTTCGTCGACGTGTTTCGCGGCCTGCCGGCGGCGCTCGTGATCCTGCTCGTCGGCCAGGGGCTCGCGCCGGTGGGGCTGGCGATCTTCGGGCCCAATCCGTATCCGCTTGCGATCGTCGCGCTTGGGCTGATCTCGTCCGCGTATATCGCGGAAATTTTTCGCTCCGGCATTCAAAGCGTGGGGCGCGGACAACTGTCCGCGTGTCAGGCGCTCGGCATGACGTACTGGAGCAGCATGCGTTACGTGATCGTGCCGCAAGGCGTGCGGCGCATTTTGCCCGCGCTCGCGAACCAGTTCATTTCGATCGTCAAGGATTCGAGCCTGGTCTATTTTCTCGGCCTGCTGACGTCGCAACGCGATCTGTTCACGATCGGCCAGAACACCTCGGTGAACACCGCGAATCTGTCGCCGCTGGTGGCGGCGGGCGCGGTGTATCTGCTCGTGACCGTGCCGCTTACGCACGCGATCAACCACATCGACCGCTGGACCAACCGTCACTCGAATCCCGCGCGCGGCAGTTCCAGCCCGGGATCGTCACGCCGTCAACGCAAGGCGCGGCTTACGGCGCACTCGGCCGCCTCGGCCAGAACCGGCATCGCCGATCAACATAACTAGTTCACACGCAGGACACCAGCCACAATGGGACCCCAAGTAGAGAAGGTCGCCGACGACACCACCTTGCCCGCGCAAGTCGACGTCGTCGTCATCGGCGGCGGCATTATCGGCGTGAGCACGGCCCTTTATCTGAGCGAAAAAGGATTGCAGGTCGCGCTTTGCGAGAAAGGCCACATCGCGGGCGAGCAATCGAGCCGAAACTGGGGCTGGGTGCGCGTCACGCATCGCGACATGCGCGAGTTCGAGTTGAGCATAGAAAGCCTGAAGCTGTGGCGGAAGATGGATGCGACGCTCGGCATCGACACCGGCTTCAATCAATGCGGCATCCTCTACATGACCGATGAAGACTCCATGATGGAGAACCATCGCGTGTGGCTCGACAAGGCGCGCAACGTGGCGAGTGACGCATTCGATACGCGCGAGATCGACGGGAAGACGGTGGCCGAGCTGCTGCCCGGTGCGGCGAAAGCGTTCAAGGGCGGACTTTATACGCCGGGCGACGGCCGCGCCGAACCGCAAAAAGCCGCGCCCGCGATCGCGAACGCGTTGCGCCAACGCGGTGTCAAGATTCTGACGCCGTGCGCCGCGCGTGGCATCGAAACGAGCGCGGGGCGCGTCAGCGCGGTCGTTACCGAGCACGGTACGATCCGCTGCAACAGCGTCGTCGTGGCGGGCGGCGCGTGGTCGCGGCTCTTTTGCGGCAACCTCGGTATCGACGTGCCGCAATTGCTGGTGAAAGCGTCGGTGCTGCGCACCGAGCCGCTCGACGGCGGCCCGAGTTGTAGCGCGAGCAACAGGAAATTCGCGTTTCGCAAGCGTGCCGACGGCGGCTACACGGTCGCATTCGGCTTTCGCACCTATAGCGATCTCACGCCGGATTCATTCCGCCTGTTTTTCAAATATATCGAAGCGCTGAAGAGCCAGTTGGGCTCGTTGCGTATCGGCATCGGCGCGCGGTTCTTCGACGAGTTGCGCCGTCCACGTCACTGGGCGCTCGACCGGCCCACCGCGTTCGAACAGGTCCGCACGCTCGATCCCGATCCGATCACCGGGTACACCGATGCGGGCTTGCGCGAGTTCACCAAGGTCTTCCCGCATCTGGCGCACGCGCGGATTGCGCAGCGCTGGGCGGGGTACATGGATGTGACGCCGGACGCGATTCCGGTGATTTCCGGTGTCGACACGGTGCCGGGCCTCTTTATCGGTACCGGCTTCTCGGGGCACGGATTCGGCATCGGTCCGGCGGCCGGCAAGCTGATGGCCGATCTGGTCACGAACGACACGCCGCTCGTCGATCCGCACGCGTTTCGTCTGAACCGTTTCAACGACGGCACGAAAATCGTGATCGACGCGGGCTTCTAACGCAATGCTTCCACGGAGATGTCCATGCAAAAAGTAGCGATGATTTCCGGCGCCAGCCGCGGCATCGGGCTGGCAATCGCCACCGAGTTGTCGCGGCGCGGCTATCTGCTCTCGCTGGGCGTGCGCGATCCGTCGGCAGTATGCGGCGGTCGCGCTGACACATGCGGTACGGCGCGCGGGCTGGGACGACGGCTTGCGTGCGACGGCGATACGCCCCGGATTCGTCAACACGGAAATGGCTGCCGGTATCGCCGATCTCGCGCCGGAAGCGATGACGCAGCCGGACGACATTGCGCGGCTGGTCGCGAATACGATCGAGATGCCGAACTCCGCGAGCGTCGCGGAAATCCACGTCAATTGCCGGCATGAGGATATGTTTTAGTGCGGTCCGTCAGGCTGGCTCCGCGCATGCCGGCGTTTCCACAACCTTAACGCCTCTGTTCCAGCATCGCAGAATCTGCAATATCGAAAGCGCGAATGGTTGTTTGTTTGCGAGCCGGCACCTGGTTAGCATGCCTCGGTTGCATCGTTGCCCAACGTCTGCAGCCGACGCATCGCTTCCAGGCGATCGAGCGGAGAAAGGGCAGCGTTGTCGCAGACCCTTTCACGGCTCTCCCGCTTTCGACATGTCAAGCCTCAACGCTTCCACTGTTTCCACTGCTTCTCGACCGTCTGCCGGCGTCACGCGCGGGCTGGCGGCGGCTATCGCGAACGCTGCGCCTTCCCGCGACGTCAGTGCAATTGCCGCTGCGAGACGCGGAACACTCGACTTCCTTGCCGCCGCCTTTGCGGGCGCGACCGATAGCGGCTACCGGAAACTCCTCGCCGTAAGCGGCGACGATTCGCGCGGCGAAGCATCGGTGATCGGCAGCGCGGCGCGTGTTTCGGCGCAGCAGGCCGCGTTGCTCAACGGCTACGCCGGTCACGCACTCGACTACGACGACGTGCACAGCAGCGTGCGCGGCCATCCGGCGACCGTTTTGTTGCCGGCGCTGTTCGCGCTCGCGCAAACGCGCGGCAGCAGCGCGCTCGAATTGCTGGACGCTTATGTGGTGGGCGTGGAAACCATGGCGCGGCTCGGGCTTGCGCTCGGCAGCCGTCACTATGAGCAGGGTTTTCACAACACCGCAACCTTGGGCACGCTCGGCGCTGCGGCAGCCACGTCGTTTCTGTTGAAGCTCGACGCTCACGCCGTCGAAAATGCGCTGGGTCTTGCCGCCACGCAGTCGGCGGGATTGCGCTTGCAGTTCGGCAGCGAAGCCAAGCCCTTGCATGCGGGACTCGCCGCGCGTGCCGGCGTGTTCGCCGCTGAACTCGCCGCCGCAGGGCTGCAAGGATCGCCGCAAGCACTGGACGGGCCAGTTGGTTTCTTCGCCGTGTTCGGCGCGGGCGCGGCGCAACCGGAGCGTGTACTCGAAGGGTGGGGCGCGCCCTGGCAAATCGCGGTGCCCGGTCTCTACTTCAAGCCGTGGGCATGCTGCACGGCCACGCATCATGCGGTTCATGGGGCACTGACATTGCGCGACACGCACCGGCTCACGCCTGATGACATCGCCGGTATAACGGTAACGTTTCCGCCGGGCGGCGACACGCCGCTCTCCGACCATTTGCCGTCGACGGGTCTTGAAGCGCGTTTCAGCGTCGAATACGCGGTGGCCGCCGCGTTGACGGACGGCTCGCCCGGCGTCGCCACATTCGCCGATGCGCCCGTGCGTGACGACCTGATCGCGCTCGCCGCGCGAGTGGCGCGCCGTCACGATGAAACCGCGCCGCGCGCGTCGACCGATCCGGCCACGCGCTTTTCCACGGTCGAAATCGTCTTGCGCAACGGCGCGGTACTGCGCCACAAGACCGACCGGCTCTACAGCACCGAAGACCTGCGCGCGAAATTCGCGGACGCCACCGGTCACAACGAGCGCGCCGCCTTCGTCCCGGCGCACATCGAATCGATGCAAAGCGCCGCCGATCTCGTCACTCTTTTCAACGTCTTCGCACAGATCCACGTATGACCACGACCGCTAGCAATGCCAACAGCACGACGCCTCGCAGACAGATGCGTCTCGGGCTCTTTATCCAGGGCGCGGGACATCACGTTGCCGGCTGGCGTCATCCGGACGCGCAAGCAGGCAGCGAGAATCTCGCACTGATGCAGCGCATTACGCAGACCGCCGAGCGCGCGAAATTCGACATGGTCTTTCTCGCCGACGGACTGACGAGCGGACCCGACGCGCATCCTTCAATGGCGATGCGGTTAGAACCTTTGAGTCTGTTGTCGGCGCTGGCGATGGGCACGCGCCACATTGGCCTCGCCGCCACCGCTTCCACCACGTACAGCGAGCCATATCACGTCGCGCGCGCGTTCGCGTCGCTCGATCATCTGAGCAACGGGCGCGCGGCGTGGAACGTGGTGACGACCTCGTACGATCGCACGGCCGCGAACTTCACGCGAGGCAATCATCCAGACCACGCGTTGCGCTATGAAATGGCGGGTGAATTCGTCGATGTCGTCAAAGGCCTTTGGGACAGTTGGGACGACGACGCCGTCATCAAGGACAAGGCACGCGGCATCTATTTCGACCCCGCCAAGGTGCACACGCTCGACCACAAAGGACCGTTCTTTTCGGTGAAAGGGCCGTTGAACGCGTCGCGCCCGCCGCAGGGGCATCCGGTGGTGATTCAGGCCGGTTCGTCCGGACCCGGCCAGGACCTGGCGGCGCGCACCGCCGAAGTCGTGTTCACCGCGCAGCAGACGCTCGAGGACGCACAGACTTTCTATCGCGACCTGAAAAGCCGTTTGCCGAAATTCGGCCGCGAGGGCGCGCAGTTGCATGTCATGCCGGGCGTGTTTCCCGTCATCGGCCGCACGGAGCAGGAAGCGAAGGACAAATACGCGCAACTGCAGCAATGGACCGATACGTCCGGCGCGTTGTCGTTATTGTCGGACCGGCTCGGCCATGACGTGTCGAAGTATCCGCTCGACGGTCCGTTGCCCGAGCTGCCCGAATCCGATCAACTCAAAAGCCGCGCCAAACTGCTCACCGATCTCGCACGCCGCGAGAACCTGACGTTGCGCGAGTTGTATTACCTGGTGGCGGGCGCGCGTGGTCACCGCATCGTGTGGGGCACGCCGGTGCAGGTCGCGGACGCGCTCGAAGAATGGTTCACCGGCGAAGCCGCGGACGGCTTCAACATCATGCCGCCGTATTTCCCCGGCGGCCTCGACGATTTCGTCGAACTCGTCGTGCCGGAATTGCAGCGTCGAGGGTTGTTTCGCACCGAATATAGCGGCACCACGCTGCGCGATCATCTCGGGTTGCAGCGGCCCGCAAGCCGTTACGCAAGTCGGTGAAATCGTGGATAGGGAACGCGGCGTCTGTTGCAAAGACGCCGCGATCGCGCTGATTCGGCCTAAATCGCGAAGCGGCGCAAATCCAGCTGCAGCGGTTCGCGCGCTTGAGCTGCGGGCGCGGCGTCCGGCGCGTTATGCGTATGGGCGAGAAACGCGCGCGTGCGCGGACTGGCGGGCGCGCGAAATAGCCGCTCGGCCGGGCCGTGCTCGACAATCACGCCGGCCTCGGTGAAGTACACCACATCGCTGATTTCCTCGGCAAAGCGCATTTCATGCGTGACCAGCACACACGTCATGCCGTCCTTCACCAGATCGCGGATTACGGTCAGTACTTCGCCCACCGTTTCCGGATCGAGCGCCGAAGTCACTTCATCGAACAGAATCAGGTCCGGCTGCATCGCCAGCGCGCGTGCAATGGCCACGCGCTGTTGCTGGCCGCCCGACAGTTCGCCGGGGTACGCTTGCGCTTTTTCGGCGAGACGCACTTTCTTCAGCAGATCGTAAGCAGTGCGCGTGGCGCCGGCTTTGTCGCGGCCGAGAATCCGCACCGGCGCGACGACGAGATTGTCGAGCACGCTCAGATGCGGAAACAGGTTGTATTGCTGGAACACGAAACCGACGCGCTTGCGCAATTCGATCTCGTCGCGCTCGGACGCGAGTTGATCGACGCGTGTGCCGTCCACTTCGATTTCGCCATGTTGTGCACGCAATAGTCCGGTCATGCAGCGCAGAATCGTCGACTTGCCCGAGCCGGAAGGGCCGATGATCGACACCGCCTGTCCGCGAAACACGTCGAGATCGATCCCTTTGAGCACCGGATTCGAACCGAAGGAAAGATGCACGTCGCGCAACCGGACGAGCGGGCGTTCGGTTGCGAGCAGGATTTCAGCTGAAGGCATAACGTTTCTCAAGACGGCGCGTGAAGCGCGCGATCGGATAGCAGTAGGCAAAAAACAGGCCGAGCACCGTGAAATAGACGACGACCGTAAAATCCGCGCGCGCGACGGTATTACTCGCGACTTGCGCGGTATCCAGCAGATCATGCACACCGACCAGCGACGCGAGCGCGGTCGCCATCGTGATGCTGGCGTAGAGGTTCATCCACGGCGGCAGCATGCGCTTCACGCATTGCGGCAGGATGATCCAGCGGAACACCTGCGTGCGGCTGAACGCGAGCGAACGCGCGGCGTCCCACTGTGCGTGAGGAATCGACTGAATGGCGCCGCGGAAGATTTCGGCAAAGTTCGCGCTGGCCGGCAATGCGAGGCCGAGCGTCACCTTGAACCAGTCGGAAAACGGTAACGTGTGCCGGCCGATTGCGATTTCGAACGGAAAAACATAGGTCGAAAAATAGATCAGCACGAGCAGCGGGGCGTTGCGAAACACCTGGACGTAGCACCGCGCGATGACGCGCACTATCCATACCGGCGACAGCAACAGCGGTCCAAGCAGGAGACCGGCAAGCGTGCCGAGCGCGATGGCCAGCAAACTGATTTCAATGTTGACCCACAGCGATTTACCGAGCGCAGGCGCCCACGTGACGAGCGCGGCGAGCGTCGGATTGTTCGTTCCTTGCGCGATGCCGTACTCGAGCCATGCGAGCAGGCCCGCGACGGCCACCACGCTTGCGAGCGCAACGAGGCGGTTGCGCTCGCGCGGCGCGGGTGGTGAAAGCGTATCAATGGCCATAACCCGGCATCCTCAAGCGAATTTCGAGCCATTGCCCGGCGCGGTTCACCGCAAAGGTCAGCGCACCGAAGAACAGCAGGATCAGGATCATCAGCTCCAGCACGTTGTCGCGTTGCGTCCAGATCATGATCGAGGCATACGTAATATCACCGACCGCGATCGCCGAAGCGACGGTGGTCATCTTGACGAGGTCCACCATATTGTTGACGAGCGTGGGCAATGCGAAGCGCAACGCGAGCGGCAACTGCACTTCCCATAGACGCTGGCGTCGGCTATATCCGAGCGACTGCGCCGCTTCGAGCGTGGCGCGCGGCACGGCTTCGATACCGGCGCGCAACGCCTCCGCGTGAAACGCGGCCTTGTGCAGCGAAATCACGATCGCGCTCCAGATGAACGGCGTCAGCGGGTTGCCGCCCAGATTGCGCAGCGCCTCGCTAATCAGCATGTTGACGACGAGAAACGCACAGAAGAGCTGCACGAGCGTGGGCGTATTGCGCGTGACTTCGACGAACACGCGCGCCGGCCGCGCGAGCGCCGCGCGCGGCGACGTGAGCATCGCGGCCAGCACGACGCCCGCGGCGAGGCTGCCGAGCGCCGTGACGAGCGAGAGTTCCAGCGTGACCAGCATCCCGTGCAGAAACGACGCGAGTTCGTCCGGCGCGAGCACGAAGCTGTAGTTCAGGCCGGTCTTGCCGATCGCATCGACGAGCGCTTGCGCCGGCGCGCTCATGCGCCAGGCGCCTTGTACTTCGCGTGCAGATCGAGCACGGCCTGCGACGGTTGCATGCTGTTCCTGCGCTCCGTGCCGATCAGCCATCCGCTGCGATGCCAGTCCTGTACGATTTTTTCGAGTGCGGCTTGCGTGTCGGTTTCGCCCTTGCGAACCCAGATCACCGCCGGCGACGGAATCAGATCGTTGGAGACCGGGATCGTATAGTCTTTCCAGTCCGGATTGCGCGCGACGAGCAGGCGCAAGGTGGGCGCGACGTGCACCGCCGCGACGCAGTTATTGCCGCGCAGCGCGAGCAGCGACTCCGGTTGTCCCCGGAATGCCTTGACCTGTGCGCCATATTGCTCGGCGAGCGGCTTCGTATAGTTGCTGCCCTGCGAGACGCACACGGGCTTGCCGCGCACGTCGTTCCACGTCTTGATGCCGCTGTCCTTGCGCGTGATGAGTGCGCCGCCGATCTCCTCGAAGGGCGTCGGCGGGTAGGACAAAATCTCCGCGCGCTCCTTTGTGACTTCCATGTTGGCGATCAGCGCATCGACCTTGCCTTGCTGCAGGAATTGCACGCGGTTCGACGGCTGCACGGCAGTCAACTCGACGTCGACGCCGAGACGCTTCGCGACGTCGTTGGCGAGATCGACGTTAAAGCCGACCGGTTTTTGCGTAGCGGGGTCAAGCGAGCCAAACGGCGGCCCGGACAGGATCACGCCGATCACGATCTTGTGACGCTGATGAATCCGGTCGAGCGTGGCGTCGGCGTGCGCGGCGCCGGCGCTGAATGCGGCGAACAGGGCGAGAGTACGTAAGGTGTGGGCCAGGGTAGTTCGGGTCGGTCGGCTGAGCATGAAAGATAGGCTGAAAAATCGGTCGGAATCCTGATGCTTTTGCGGGCAAGTCGTCTCGCAGCGAGAGGTAATTGCAGCGGGACGAAGAGCCGGGAGCGGAGTTCAGGACGCTATTCGGGATCGCCTATTCTCGGCATGCGGCGCGCGAGAAAGAACCAAGGAATTTTCATACCGTTATCTGATTGGCGCATTAGGGCAGACGGACGCGCTGTTTTAACGGCGGTTTGGTGGTGATTGCGTGCACCTCGCGTGCGCGCGACTTCTCTGATGCATCCCGACCGGCTGCCTTCTGGCCTGCGCGAAATCGACAAGCTGTATAAGGCGCTCAAGGCGCGCGACGCGCAAGCCGCCGAAGCGGCCGCGCGGCTGCATGTCGCCAACGCGGAAAAGTTACGAATGCCGCAGCCGCACTTGAAGCGCGGTGCGCAAGCCACGTGCCACGTGCCTCGGCATTGCGGCGCGCTTATGCCCCGTCCTCCCAATCATGCCACTCGACGTCATGCGTCTTCAGGTAGCCGTTCACCGCTTGTCCGACCGTCGGAAAGAAGTGCTGCTCACCGATCGCGTCGAACAGGCCATAGTGCTTGAGGCTGTCCTTCACGGGCCCCTTCATCTCCGCGAAGCATAGCGTCACGTTCAACGCGAGCAGTTCGTCGTGAAGCCGCGCGAGCGTGTCGGCGGCGGTGAGGTCGACGTCGGTCACCGGTTCGGCGGCGATCACGATCCATGCGGTTTTCGTCGGCGCCTCGCGAACTGCCTGCCGCATGCGCTCGCGAAAAATCTCCGCGTTGGCGAAGAAAAGCGGCGCGTCCCATCGCAGCAGGACGAGCCCCGGAATGCTGCGGGCCTCCGGATGCCGGGCGAGGTCGTGATAGCCCTTGATCCGATCGACGCGGCCCAGCACGGCGGAATACGGACGCCAGCCGCGCCACAGGAACCCGAGAATCGCGAGCGCGAGCGCAATGCCGATGCCGTTCACGACTCCGATCAGCGCGACGCCGGCCAGGCACACGATGGATTGCACGAACTCGCTCGGCCTCAGCCGGTAAAGCCGCCACACGCCGCGCACTTCCAGCAGCCCGAGACACGCGGCGATAACGACCGCCGCAAGCGCCGCCTGCGGCGTGTCGCGCAGCGCCTGTGGCGCGAACAGCAACAGCCCCGCGACGATCAGCGCGGCGACGATGCCCGTCGCCTGCGTCTTCGCGCCGGCCGCTTCCGCGACCGGCGTGCGCGAGCCGCTCGCGCTCACGGCGAATCCATGCGCTATGGCCGCCGCGATGTTGGCGAGCCCGAGCGCGACGAACTCCTGATTGCGGTCGACGGCTTCCCCGCTGCGCGTCTCATACGTTCGCGACAGGATGCTGATGTCGGTAAACGAGACGAGCGTAATGGCGGCCGCGCCGCCGAGGAGCGCCGTCCATTCGTCGAGCGCGAGCGCCGGAATGTGCAGCGCCGGCAGCCCTTGCGGCATGTAGCCGACCACCGCCAGCCCGAAGCGCTGCGCGAGGCCCAGCGCGGCGACCGCAAGCGTCGCGCCCGCGACCGCGACGAGCACGCCGGGCACCTTCGGCAAGTAGCGCTTGCAGCTCAGGATTACGACGAGCGCCGCCACGCCGATTGTCACGGCCATGCCATTGATTTTGCCCGCGACCACGCCGCTCGCCAGCTCGCGCACTTGCGCGAGGAATGACGCGCCCTGCACCTGGAAGCCCAGCAGCTTGGGTATTTGTCCGACGACGATCGTCAGCATGATGCCGTTGAGATAGCCGTAGCGAATCGGCAGCGACAGCAGTTCGGTGACGAAGCCGAGCTTCAGCATGCCGACCGCCACGCAGATCGCGCCGGACAGTAGTGCGAGGCCGCCCGCAAGGGCGATCGCGTGTTCCGTATTGCCGTGCGCCAGCGGCGCGACGCTCGCCGCGATCAACGCGACTAGCGCGGAGTCCGGACCGAGTACGAGAATCCGGCTCGGGCCGAACAGCGCGTAGGCCAGCAACGCCGCGAGCGACGCGTAGAGTCCGGAGACGACTGGCAAACCGGCGGCCTCCGCGTAGGCCATTCCGGCGGGCACCAGCACGGCGCTGAGACTGAGGCCCGCGACCGCGTCGTGCGGCAGCCATGCAAGCCGGTAGTTGCGTGCCACCGCAAGCCCGTTGACCCAGCGCGATACGATGCGCCCGGCACGATTCGACGACCGCGCGGGCTCACTGCTGTCAGGTTTCATGGGATGCTCACTCGAAATTGACTTGATGGTCGCTCAATTTCTTCCGTGAGGCGAGACGTATCGCGACTAGACTAGTTGCGCCGCCGCGGGCGCCGTCACTCGGTCTCGCTGTCGTCGATGTCTGCATGGGCGCTGACCGCTTCCTGATTCATCGCGGCGGCCGCGAGTGTCGTTGCAAGCTCCGGATGCGCCTCTTTTCTTTCGCTGTAACGATCGGTCAGGTAGTCCGAACGGTCGCGCACCAGCAGCGTGAACTTGTACAGCTCTTCCATCACGTCGACGACGCGATCGTAATAAGCCGAGGGTTTCATCCGACCGTTAGCGTCGAATTCCTGCCAGGCCTTCGCCACCGACGACTGATTGGGGATGGTCACCATGCGCATCCATCGGCCCAGAACACGCAGCGCATTGACCGCGTTGAACGATTGCGAGCCGCCACACACCTGCATCACCGCGAGCGTGCGGCCTTGCGTCGGACGCACGCCGCCGCTTTCGAGCGGCAGCCAGTCGATCTGGTTCTTGAAGACGGCCGTTAGCGTGCCGTGACGCTCCGGGCTGCACCATACCTGTCCTTCCGACCACTCGGAGAGTTTGCGCAGTTCAACCACCTTCGGATGATCGGCTGTCACGCTGTCCACGATCGGCAGATCGTGCGGGTCGAACACGCGCGTGTCGGCGCCGAAATGGCGGAGGATGCGGTGGGGTTCGAGCGTGAGCAGCCGGCTGTATGGCGTGGGAGGCAACGAGCCGTAGAGGAGCAGAATCCGCGGCGCGTGTTGCGAAACCGCGGGCGCTTCGAGTTTCCGCAGGTCCGGCGTGTCGAGGTGCGCGGCGCTGACGTTGGGAAGGTCCTGCGTCATGAGCGGGTTCTCCGTCCTTCGCGATCGATGACCTGTTCGCCGTCCTCTTTAGCAAAGGAACCCTTCTGCGCGGCGGGCAGGATATCGAGCACGACCTCAGACGGCCGGCACAGACGCACGCCGAGCGGCGTCACAACGAACGGGCGATTGATGAGGATCGGGTGTGCCAGCATCGCGTCGATCAGTTGTTCGTCGCTCAACGACGCATCGTCCAGCCCGAGTTCCGCATAGGGCGTGCCCTTTTCACGCAACGCGGCGCGTACCGTGAGGCCGGCGCGGGCGATCAGATCTTTCAGCGTGTCGCGGTTCGGCGGCGTTTCCAGGTACGCGATGATCTCCGGCTCGATGCCGGCGTTGCGGATCATGGCCAGCGTGTTGCGCGACGTGCTGCAATCCGGGTTGTGATAAATCGTGACGCTCATAGCTGTTGTCCCTTGATGCTGATTTTCGCTTCGTACCAGTGCTGCGAACGATTGACGACGCCGACCACCAGCAGCATGACCGGCACCTCGATCAGCACGCCGACCACCGTCGCCAGCGCCGCGCCCGAATGGAAGCCGAACAGGCTGATTGCCGTGGCGACCGCGAGCTCGAAGAAGTTGCTGGCGCCGATCAAACTCGACGGACCCGCGACGCAATGCGCGACGCCGAGCCGGCGATTAAGCAGATACGCGAGGCCGGAATTGAAGAACACCTGGATCAGGATCGGCACCGCGAGCATGGCGATGACGAGCGGTGCATCGACGATCGCCTGCCCCTGAAAAGCGAAGAGCAGCACGAGCGTCGCGAGCAGCGCGCTGATCGAATACGGGCCGAGGCGCGCGACGGCCTGCCGGAAATGCGCTTCGCCCCTGGTCAGCAGACGCCGGCGCAGCAGTTGCGCCAGCGCGACCGGGATGATGATGTACAGGCCGACCGAAATGATCAGCGTGTCCCACGGCACCGTAATGGCGGACAGACCGAGCAGCAGCGCGACGAGCGGCGCAAACGCCACGATCATGATGGAGTCGTTCAGCGCGACTTGCGAGAGCGTGAAGTACGGATCGCCTTTGCAGAGTTGCGACCAGACGAACACCATTGCCGTGCAGGGCGCGGCGGCCAGCAGGATCAGGCCGGCGATGTAGCTGTCGAGCTGATCGGCGGGAAGCCACGGCGCGAACACATGGCGGATGAAGATCCAGCCAAGCAGCGCCATCGAGAACGGCTTGACGAACCAGTTCACGAACAGCGTGACGCCGATGCCGCGCCACTGGCTCCTCACCTGGGTCATCGCGGCAAAATCGATCTTGACCAGCATCGGGATGATCATCACCCAGATCAGCACGCCGACCGGCAGATTGACCTGCGCCACTTCCATGCGGCCGATCGCTTGAAAGAGTTGGGGAAGCATCTGCCCGAGCAGGATGCCGCCCAAGATGCAAAGGGCCACCCACACCGTCAGATAACGCTCGAAAAAACCAATCGCCGGTCGTGCGCCGCCACTCGCCGTTTCAGTGCTGCTCATTGGGTTCCTCTGCGGGCTTTTCGCCGACGGCGCAGCAGTCGGGCAAGTCGCTCGCGGCACAGGGTGCGCCGGCGCAGCAGTTCTCCGTGAGGAAGCCGATCAGCCCCGTCATGGCGTCGAAGTTGGCCGTGTAGATGACGAACCGCCCCTCCTGCCGCGGCTTCACCAGGTCCGCGTGGGACAGATCTTTCAGGTGGAACGACAGGCTGGACGGTGAAACGCCCACTTGTTGCGCGATCTCGCCGGCAGCCATGCCGTCCGGGCCCGCGACGACCAATAAACGAAAGATGGCGAGACGCGATTCATGAGCGAGGGCGCTGAGGGCGCGTACAACGAGGTTTGAGTCCATGCCCGCAACGATAAATCATTTATTTCGATATTTCAAGATTTGTTGAATTGATGTATCTGCACCCCCCGTGAGCGACTCACTAAAGCATCGCCTCCTTCGGCAACTGCGCGTATGCAAACGCGCGCACGTGCGTCACGAATTTTTTCACCAGCAGCGACGGCGGGCGTTGCGACGGCAGCAGCACGGAGAAGTCGGTGCCGAGTGCCGGTTCGAAACGGCGAAATACCACATCCGTGCCGCGATATTCGAGCGCGGCAACCGGATCGATGATCGCGATGCCCATGCCCGCCGCGACGAACGAACAAATGCCCGCGGAAGTTTGCGTCTCCATCATCAGCTTGCGCTCGATGCCGTGCGACGCGAACAGCGCGTCGATTTCGTAGCGCGACTGCAAACCGCGCCAGTGCGAGACGAACGGTTCATTGCGCAGATCTTCGGGAACGAGCGTCGTTTTCGCCGCCAGCGGATGCGCGGCCGGCACCGCGCAGACCATGCGCGTCGACATCAACAACTCGCCGTGCGCCGACGGCGTGCTCAACGCAAGGATCACGAAGCCCACGTCGCAACGATGCTCGACCACCATGTCGAGCACCGTGCGCGACGCATGCGAGGCGAGCGAGATTTCCACGCCCGTATGCAATCGGCTGAATTCGGCAATCGCACGCGGCAGAAAAGAGAGCGCGAGCGCCGGCGCACTCGCGATCTGCAGCATGCCGCGCTGCGCCGCGCGAATTTCCAGCGCCGCGCGCTCGATACGCTCCACGCCGACCAGCGAACGCTGCACCTCCTCATGCAGCGCGAATGCTTCGGGTGTCGGCTGCAAACGTCCATGCGCGCGATCGAACAGCGCGAATCCCGCGCTTTCCTCGAGATCGTTGATGAGCCGCGTCACCGCGGGCTGCGACACATGCAACATCTCCGCCGCGCGCGTGACGGTGCGGCACACCATGACGGCATTGAACGCTTCGAGCTGACGGATTTTCATGGCGGCCCCGGCTGAATCTCTATAACCGAATGTTATACGACACAGAAAAAATTCAATTTCCCGCTGCTTTTTTTTCCCAATAAGCTGGCTTCACCGCGGGATGCGTAGCTTATTCGGTGCCGCGCATGCCAATAACCGGGTGATATCCCTCATTGACCCACGCGCTACGGGGCGCTTCTCCAGGAGAGACGAAAATGGCTGGACGTTCGAGGTGGTTACTGGGTGCTGCCGGCGTGCTGGCCGCCGGCTGCGCGCTGCCGGCGCTGGCAACGCCGACGTTGTATCTCGGCTCGTATGGCGGGTCCACCCAGGACCTGTTTCAGAAGAAGATCATCCCGGCGTTCGAGGCCAATCACGACGTGAAGATCGTCTACGTGCCCGGCAATTCCACCGACACGCTCGCCAAGCTTCAGGCGCAAAAAGCGAAGGAAGAGCTCGACGTCGTGCTGCTGGACGACGGCCCGATGTATCAGGCCACGCAGTTCGGTTTCTGCGACAAGCTGCAGGATGCCCCGGTCTACAAAGACATTTACGACATCGGCAAGATGAATGCGAATGCGACGTCGGTGGGCGTAGTCGCCACCGGCCTCGTCTATAACACCGAGGCATTCAGGAAGGCCGGCCTGCCCAAGCCGGATTCGTGGGAAGTGCTGACCGACAAGCGCCTGCGCCAGAAGATCGCGATTCCGCCGATCAACAACACCTACGGCCTGCAAACGCTGCTCACCTACGCACGGCTGCGCAAGGGCAGCGATCACAACATCGATCCGGGCATGACGGCGCTGGCGAAGGAAGTCGGCCCGAACGTGCTGGCGTGGGAGCCGTCGCCGGGCAAGATGACGGAGATGTTCCAGAACGGCGACGTGACGCTCGCCGTGTGGGGCAGCGGCCGCGTGGCGGCGCTCAAGGCAACCGGTTTCCCGGTCGAATTCGTCTATCCGAAGGAAGGCTCCCCGGCGATGTTCACCGCGGCGTGTCCGGTCGTGCATAGCGATGTCGCCGCGCTCTCGCAGCAGTTCGTCCAGTTCCTGCTGTCGCCGCAAGTGCAGGCATGGCTCGCCGAAGGGCAGGGCTGGGGTCCCGTCAACAAGAACACCAGGCTGACGCCGCAAGTCGCCGCGACCGTGCCGTACACGCCGGATCAGATCGACCGCCTCGTCAAGACCGACTGGACCTACGTCAACGACAAGCGTTCCGACTGGACCAATCGTTGGAACCGTACCGTCGAACGCTAAGATTCAAATTAAGGCATAACCATGAGCTTTCTTACTCTGGACGGCCTCGGCAAGGCCTACGGCGAATTCAACGCGGTCGAGAGTATCAGCCTCTCCATCGAACGCGGCGAATTCGTCTCGCTGCTCGGCCCGTCGGGCTGCGGCAAGACCACGACGCTGCAGATGGTCGCGGGTTTCGTCGAACCGACTCGTGGCCGGATTCTGCTGAACGGCGCCGACATCACGCGTGAGCGGCCGGAAAAACGCGGCATGGGCATCGTGTTTCAGAGCTACGCGCTGTTTCCGCACATGACGGTCGGCAACAACGTCGGCTTCGGTCTCGACATGCGCAACGTGACGCGCGGCGAGCGCGCCGCGCGCGTTGCCGAAGTGCTCGACATGGTGCGCCTCACCGGGCTCGACAAGCGCTATCCGCGCGAGTTGTCCGGCGGCCAGCGGCAACGCGTCGCCATTGCCCGCGCGCTGGCGATCCGTCCGCAAGTGCTGTTGCTCGACGAGCCGATGTCGAACCTCGACGCCAAGCTGCGCGAGGACATGCACGTGGAATTGCGCGCGATCCAGAAGAAGCTCGGCATCACGACGATCCTCGTCACGCACGATCAGGTCGAGGCGATGACGATGAGCGACCGCATCGCGGTGATGCATGGCGGGCGGATCGTGCAGACCGGTTCGCCGTTCGATGCATATGAGAAGCCCGAATCGGTGTTTGCCTCGGGCTTTCTCGGCAAGACCAACGCGTTGCGCGGCATCGTCGAGCAGATGAACGATCGCTGCGCGGTGGTGCGGGTCGGCGCCAGCGTGATGAAGGTGCCGCACGGCGGGCGCCGCTTCGAGGGCGACGTGCAGCTTTACGTGCGGCCCGAACGCGTCGCGCTCATCGATTCGTCCTCAATGGACGCGACGCTGCAGGGCCGCGTCACCACGTGTCTCTTCCTCGGCAACCACTGGATGCTGCAGATCGACACGCCGCTCGGCACGGTCCGCGCGAGCTTGCCGAATCTCGGCACCACGCCGCCGCAGGAAGGCGACACGGTCGGCGTGCATTGGTCCGAGGACGCAGTGCGCATTCTCGCGGAGACAGCACATGGCTGATTCTTCTTCACCGCCCGTGGCTGCGCCGAGCGCTCCGCGTTCGACTGCGGAGCGCGCCAGCGCCGCGCCCTGGCTGCTGGCCGGCCCTGCGCTGCTGCTGTTTTGCGGCCTGCTGCTGGTGCCCCTGCTGTTGACGGCCGTGCTGTCGTTCCATGCTTTCGACGGCACGCAGGGCGTGTTGCCCACGTTCACGCTGTCGAATTACGTGGAAGTGCTCAGCGACGGCTACTACCACGAGATCTTTCTGCGCACGGCCGGCATGGCGCTCGCGGTGACGGTGTTGTGCGTCGTGCTCGGCGTGCCGGAGACGATCATTCTCGCGCGCATGAAAAGCCCGTGGCGTTCGATCTTTCTGATCGTGATTCTCGGACCGCTGCTGATTTCGGTGGTGGTGCGCACGCTCGGCTGGGCGATCCTGCTCGGCAACAACGGTTTGCTCAACGATGCGTTGCAGGCGCTCGGCATCGTCAGCGAGCCGGTCAAGCTGGTGTTTACGATGACCGGCGTGATCATCGGCCTCACGCATGTGCTGGTGCCGTTCATGGTGATCGCCGTATGGGCGACGCTGCAAAAGCTCGATTTGCAGGTGGAGAACGCCGCGCGTTCGTTGGGCGCGCAACCGTTCGCGGTGTTTCGCCGCGTGGTGTTGCCGCAATTGCTGCCCGGCGTGCTGTCCGGTTCGATCATCGTGTTCGCGCTGGCGGCCTCCGCGTTCGCCACGCCCGCGCTGCTCGGCGGCCGCCGTCTGAAAGTCGCGGCCACCGCGGCCTACGACGAATTCCTCAATACGCTCAACTGGCCGCTCGGCGCGACCATCGCCGTGTTGTTGCTGATCGCGAACATCGCGATCATTCTCGGCTGCAACCGTTGGATCGAGCGGCGTTTCCGCGCGGTATTCGAGGGCTGACGTCATGCGTAAAAACAACTGGCTCGCGCTCTGCTATCACACGCTGTTCGTGCTCTTCATCGTGGCGCCGCTGCTGGTGGTGATCGCGGTGTCGTTCACCGGCAAGGGCTATATCTCGATGCCCACCACTGGTTTGTCGCTGCGCTGGTTCCGCGCGATCGCCGACGCGCCCGACATCATCGACGCGTTCTGGCTGTCGCTGCGTCTCGGGCTCGCCTCGGCGACCGTGGCGGTGGTGTTCGCCGTGCCTGGCGCGCTGGCGCTCACGCGTTATCGCTTTCCCGGGCGCGGCGCCTTGTCGGCCTTCTTCCTGTCGCCGTTGATGATCCCGAACGTGGTGCTCGGCGTCGCCTTCCTGCGTTTCTTCACCACCGCCGGCATGTCCGGTTCATTCTTCTGGCTGACGCTCACGCACGTCACGGTGATCTTCCCGTATGCGTTGCGCCTGACGCTCGCCGCGGCCACCGGTCTCGACCGCGATGCCGAGCGCGCGGCGCTGTCGCTCGGCGCTAAACGCTTCACCGCGTTTCGCCGCGTGATCCTGCCGATGATTCTGCCCGGCGTCGCGGCGGGATGGATGCTCGCCTTCATCCAGAGCTTCGACGAACTCACCATGACGGTGTTCGTCGCGACGCCCGGCACCACCACGCTGCCGGTGGCGATGTACAACCAGATTGCGCAAACCATCGATCCGCTGGTCGCGTCGGTGTCGACGGTGCTGATCGTCGGCACGGCGATCCTGATGGTGGTGATGGACCGCATTGTCGGCCTCGATCGCGTGCTGATCGGCAAAAACTGAAATACATGATGAATTCTTCCGATGTACTCGTGATCGGCGGCGGCCTGGTCGGCACCGCCGTCGCGTATGGACTCGCCCGCGAGGGCCTCAAGGTCGGCGTGCTCGACGAAGGCGACGACGCGTTCCGCGCGTCGCGCGGCAACTTCGGCCTCGTGTGGGTGCAGGGCAAGGGCTACGGCATGTCGCCGTACGCCACATGGACGCGCGGCTCGGCCACGCGTTGGCCGATGCTGCGCGAGTACCTGCTCGGCGAAACCGATATCGACGTGCAACTGCAGCAACCCGGCGGTTTTCACTTCTGCTTCAGCGAAACGGAATGGCAGGAACGCGCCGCGCGGCTGCAGGCGATCCGCGACGATCTGAACGGCGACTATCCGTTCGAAATGATCGGCCATGCCGAGCTGAAACGCCGCTTGCCCGCGGTCGGTCCGCAGGTGATCGGCGCGAGTTATTCGCCGATGGACGGTCACGCGAATCCGCTCAAACTGCTGCGCGCGCTGCATACCGCATGCGGCAAGCGCGGCGTGAAGATGACCTCGGGTGTGCGGGCGCAGCGTATCGAACGCGACGGCAGCGGTTTTGTGGTCGACGCGGGCGGGCAGCGTTTTCATGCGGGACGTGTGGTGCTGGCCGCGGGGCTCGGCAATCGCACGCTCGCGCCGCAGGTCGGCATTCATGCGCCGGTCGCACCGAATCGCGGACAGGTGCTGATCGCGGAGCGCGTCGCCCATTTCCTCGATTTCCCCACGACATACGTGCGGCAAACCGACGAAGGCACCGTGCAGATCGGCGATTCGATGGAAGACGTCGGCTTCAACGACGGCGTGACCGCCGACGTGGTGAGCCATATCGCGTGGCGCGGCGTGCGCAGTTTCCCCGCGCTGGGCGAAGTGAAGCTGGTGCGTGCGTGGGGCGCTTTGCGCGTGCTGAGCCCCGACGGTTTTCCCATCTATCAACAGTCGGCAACGTGCCCGGGCGCCTACGTCGTGACCTGCCATAGCGGCGTCACGCTCGCCGCCGCGCATGCACTGCGCGTCGCGCCGTGGATCGCGCGGGACGTCGCGCCCGCCGGCATCGAACATTTCTCCGGCGAGCGCTTTTTGCAGACCGACAAGGTATTCACACATGGTCACTGACAGTCTTTTCAAAGTGTTGCCGGCGGATGCGCCGGGCGGCGCGATCGACACCGGCACCGTCACCATAACGTTCGACGGCAAAGCGCTGCGCGTGCCGCAAGGCGCAAGTGTTGCCGCTGCGTTGCTGGCGGCGGGCGTGGAGCGCTTCCGGACCACGCCCGTGAGCGGCGCGGCGCGTGCGCCGTATTGCATGATGGGCGTGTGCTTCGAATGTCTCGTCGAAATCGACGGCGTGGCGAACCGGCAGAGCTGCCTCGTGCCGGTCGCCGACGGCATGGCGATCCGCTCGCAACTCGGCATGCGCGAATTGAACGATTTCATTGGTCTGGCGGGAGGCACGGGCGATGAGCGCTAATCAGGTCGAACTGGTGATCGTCGGCGCGGGGCCGGCCGGCATGGCCGCGGCGACGCTCGCCGCGCAACGCGGCCTGAGCGTGACCGTACTCGACGAACAGGCCGCGCCCGGCGGGCAAATCTATCGCGCGATCACGCAGACCAACGCGCGGCGTCTGAACATTCTCGGGCCGGACTATGCCGCGGGCGGCGAACTGGCGCGCGCCTTCGCCGCGAGCGGGGCGAAGCATGAACGCGGTGCGTCGGTGTGGCAGGTAACAGCTGAACGCACTGTCGATTATGTTCAGGATGGCGTAGTAAAGTCGCTGCAAGCCGGCTCGATCATTCTGTGCAGCGGGGCGATGGAGCGCCCGTTTCCGATTCCGGGCTGGACGCTGCCCGGCGTGCTGACCGCCGGCGCCGCGCAGATTTTGCTGAAGAGCGCCGAGGTCGTGCCGTCGCAGCCGGTCGTGCTCGCGGGCTGCGGCCCGCTGCTGTATCTGCTCGGCTGGCAGTATCTGCGTGCGGGCGTGCCGATTCGCGCCATCGTCGATACGACGGATAGTGCCGACTATCGCCGCGCGCTCGCGCATCTGGGCGGCGCGCTGAAGGGCTGGCGGCAACTCGCGAAAGGGCTGAAGCTGATGCGCGCGTTGAAACGCGCCGGTGTGCCGTTTCACCAGGGCGCGACGAATCTCGCGCTCGAAGGAACGGATGCGCTTGCCGCGATCCGTTTTACCGTCAACGGCAGCGCGCAGCGTATTCCCACCGAGGTGGTGTTGCTGCATCAGGGCGTCGTGCCGAACACGCAGATCAGCTGGTCGTTGCGCGCGCAGCATCGCTGGGACGACGCGCAACTGTGCTGGGTGCCCATCACCGATACATGGGGCGAACTCGACGTGCCGGGCATTTACGTCGCGGGCGACAGCCGGGGCATCGGCGGTGCGCAGGCCGCGGCGGAGCAGGGCAGGCTCGCGGCGCTGGAGATCGTGCATCGAGCCGGACGTATCGACCGCGCCGCGCGTGACTCGCTGGCGGCTCCGTTCACACGGGCGTTGCGTGAAACGCTGCACATCCGCCCGTTTCTCGACGCGCTGTATCGTCCGAAAGACGCGAATCGCATCCCCGCGGATGAGGTCACAGTGTGCCGTTGCGAGGAAGTCACCGCCGGTCAATTGCGCGGCATCGTGAAGCTCGGCTGCCTTGGGCCGAATCAGGCGAAGTCGTTTGGACGCTGCGGCATGGGGCCGTGCCAGGGCCGCCTATGCGGACTGACCGTCACGGAAGTGATCGCCGATGCGCGGGGCGTGCCGCCCGCCGAGGTCGGCTATTACCGCGTGCGTCCGCCGATCAAACCGGTCACGCTCGGGGAACTTGCGGTCGCGCACGACGCAGCGCTGAAACGCGCGGCGGCGCAACGAGATGAGACTGCCGCCGAAGCTCAAAATTCCTCCGCACGATGAACGGCGCGAGCGAACCCGCGGGCGCCGACGTCGTCGTGATCGGCGGCGGCTTGCACGGCTTGTCGAGCGCGCTGCATCTGGCGCGGCGCGGTGCACGCGTGGCCGTGCTCGAACGCGACGTGTGCGGCCGGCATGCATCGGGCGTCAATGCCGGCGGCGTGCGCACGCTGGGTCGCCATGACGCGGAGATCGCGCTGTCGCTGGCCTCGCGCGAGTTGTGGTTCAGGCTCGCTGAACTGGTGGGCGACGACGCCGGCTTCGTTGCATCCGGTCAATTGAAAGTCGCGGAGAGCGACGCGGAACTCGACGAATGCCGC
>Ga0137385_10000280_pt1 | contig 41536 bp, 35 predicted proteins | sample SagtaG_FD_104921 | JGI IMG/M metagenome (GOLD analysis project Ga0137385, IMG submission 104921) | Vadose zone soil microbial communities from Sagehorn Ranch, Mendocino, California, USA - Sage2_R_80_16 metaG | ecosystem: Environmental > Terrestrial > Soil > Vadose zone | place: USA: California... | reverse complement strand
GGGCGTCGCACTACATCGGCAGATGCGATTCCGAATACGGCGAGGTGCGGATGACGAGCGAGTCGCCGGTTTTTGCCGGGCGCGGGCGGCGCGACAGATAGCGCCAGCCGAAAGCGGCGACGACTGCAAGCCCATATGCGCTGGCGCGTTGAAAGAACGCAGACGGGGTGCTGAACTGGCCGTAGCGGTTTTGCGCATCGGCGAATACCAGAAAGGTCAGCGCGGCATCGAGCAGCAGTGCGGCCAGCGCAAGCGCGGCAAAGATATGCGAACCATTGAGCGCGAGGCCCGGTATCAGCCGGTTGCACAGATGACAAACAATCAGCACGGTTGCCAGCAACGCGAGGTTTGAGACGAGATTGAACAGGAAATTGGCCATGTCGACGGAATGAAAGCGCAGGGGGCTGCGGCGTTGCCAGGGCGTCTGCTCACGCAGAATCACAGCGTGTTTAGCCGGACCGGCGGCGATCATTGCACGTCTTTATGTCTCAATAAATGTTCACGTTCGGAGTCCGTTGTATCTGATCGTTGTTGGTGAGGTTGTGTGTAGGAAGACGCCTATCGTTGTGCGTGTGATGGCGATGATCGTTCTGAGAACCTTCTGTTTCGATTGTGGGAAATGCGGTCATGCCATTCTGATCCAGCGCGATTTGCAGCGGACCCCCTAGCCGCTTGCGCTACGAATGTTGCGCTTTCCAAGCGCCGCTTGAGCCGGGCTGGCAGCGCGAGCGGATGGACAACTTCAATGTTCTGATCTCGAGCTTGTGGGCAGACCGCGATCTTGTGCGAGATGGGTGGACCGAGTTGTTTCGTGACATGGTGCTGTCATGGTTGCCGCGTGATGGTTCGTCATTGCCTCCGGATGAAATGGCTCGCCTTTCAGAAATTGCGGACTTTCGCAAGGGCGAGAAACTGCGCAAACGCATTGACGAACTGGTAAGAGATCCGGCTACGGCAGACGCATTGAAGCCATGGTACCAGGTGTTCTGCAAGCGCCCGACGCGAGACGCTCGTTTTCAAGCCGTTCTGGTTCCCGGTCAGCAACTGGATCTGCCTCGCGTTCATGGCGATGATCCTCGTGATTCTGGCAATGACGCCGGGCGTGTCGGCTTCGGTGTGGCTCGTGTCTGCGTGGCTGGTCGTGATGTGGGGCGGATACATGTTCAAGCGCCGGCGCGCGGCGATGCATGGCGGCGCGCGAGTGGCCGAGCGGTAATGCCCGGCAGCGGCGTGGGATGCGAGCTTCGCGCGCGCTCACGCGTCACGCGAGGCCTGCTATGTAGATTGAGCCGCTTCGCCCGGTCGGGTGAGCGCGGCCAGCGAGACTACTCGACACTCAGCGTGCATTTGTCGCCGGTATGGGGGCGCTCGACCGTCACCTGAATGACGTGCTCCAGCGAGTTGTTCAGTCTGCTCAGAATGAAGGTGCAAAGATTTTCTAGCGTGGATGGGCCGAGACCGGCCACATCGTCGAGCAATCGATGATCGAGCAAGCTGCGCACGTCTTCGATTTTCTGCTGAAGCCTTTCCAGGTCGACGATCATTCTGGTTACCGGGTGCGGCAAGCCGGACACGGTGACTGATGCCCGGTAAGTATGTCCATGAATGCGCCGGCTGATCTCCGCGCTTATTTCGCGCTCAAGCGTGTGCGCCGCATCGAAATAGAAACTTTGACTGAGTTGATATTTCATGGAGCCGTCCTGTTTGCCAATGGGTCGTCGCATGGTGGAAATTGCGATGGTCAGATGGCATCCTAAATAAATTGTGCGTCAGCTGGTCGTTCCATGCGAAGGAACGTTGGTGCCGGCGAACGCGGCATGCAATATCGCCTCGGGCACGACGGGCTCGAAGTGTCCGCCCTGATCCCAGATGACGACGGTGCGCGCGTCCGGTTCCTTCGAACCGACTTCGTCGACGCGCATCCGGCCGTCGAATTCGCTGATGAACGCAACGCGCAACTTGGGCGACACGCCCGGGTCCGCGTTGATCAAATCGATCAGCCGTTTCGCCGCGTCCGAAAGCGCCGAGATAGGCTCGTTGCGCGGCAGCGGCGCATCCTCCTGGTCGGCCAGGATTTCGCGGTACTGACTGACGAACTGCGCATGGTCCGAGCCATAATCGCGCGTCGCATGCTGCAATAGCGAGATCACGAGGCAGTTGTTGGTCGAGTCGTGCGCCTTGCCGTCGTTCGGCACCGGGGCCGCGCCGGCCGTGTGCATCGCCTGCCTGATGTGCGCGCTGGCGGAGCGCGTAGCGGCGACGCTTTCCGCACCAATGCGGCGATCCTCGTCGGACGCATAGAGATGCGCGAACTCGCTATTTTCTAGCGACCAGTCACGGGCGCTTTCGTGCGGCGCAGCCGACGCATGAGCCATGTTGAGACTGTCCATGCAGGCGAACAATGTATCGATCGCTTCGCGTTCGAGGTCTTGGTGCGCCGGCGCGTGCAGGCGTGGCGCGGGATCGGCCGTCGATGCGGCTGTGGTCGTTGCCGCGACATCGATGACGCTGCGCCGCAGTGCTTCCGTCAACTGCGCGGCTTCTTCCGCGGCGGTGAGGGGTTCGAGCCGGCACGGCGCGGACGATGCGCCGGTGCGCGGCGGAACGTGCCAGTGGCCTTCTTCGGGTGCACGCCACGCGGCGGGGTGGTGGTTTGGGTCGTCGTGCCGGCGCGGTGCGTGAGTCCGGTGCTGTTCGTTCGCCATCGACGCCGGCGGCGCGACCGTCCACCTCGGATACGCCGATGCAACCCTGCCGTCGCCATAGGCGTCGGGCCGCATCGGACCAACGAATCCGTTCATCATGTTGAAGGGACCTGACTGGCCGAACATCAGCGACTGATACGCATCGGGATTCGCCATGTTGCTGAACGGCATCAGACCGGCGAGCGGCTGACTCAGGCCCGCCGCCGGCGGGCCGCCGGACCCGTACGGAGGCGCGCCGTATACGGGCGCGCCGCGATGGTCGTGAGGACCGGCACTGCCGCGCTCGGCGCCGTATGCGCGGCGGTCGAACCAGTCCATCATCGCGTCGAGATTGTCCAGGAGACCCATGGCATGCGTTCAAACGGTTCAGTCGGGTGGGTGGCCGAAGAGTCGTCCACAGGATCGACGATAGCCGCCACGGCGCGGCGCCGAACGCGCGATGCGAGGCGTTGTCGCATCACGCGAAGCGGTTGCTTGCGCGCGGCTCGTGCGTCGTTGACGTGGTTGTCTGCGTGATGGTTTGCGTGGCGACCAGCAATGCGACCTGCGAAGCGGCTTGCAAGCGCGATCCCATGCAATGCAACGCGCGGACGCGATCCGCGTGGCCGAGCCGGTGTATCGACGGAGCTTGCGGATCGGCTTGGTCCCGGGTGATCGAGAACAGCAGCGCGTCGCCTGCGATGCGCCCCTGGTTCGGACGCGGTTCCCAGTTCGTCAGACGCCCTTCGAGCTTGAAGCCGAGGCGCGGCATCGTGCTCGCGGCCGCACCCTCGGGAGCGCAGTACGCGTGAATCCGGCACAACTGCGGTTGCGAGAGCAGCCAGCCGATCAGCTTGAGCAACGCGGCGAGGCTCGCGCGCCGCCGCCGATGCCCGCTGCGCTTACTGATCACCACGCCGATTTCCGCGCGCGGCGGCTCGGGCCGCAATTCGATCGCGGCGAGCAGCGTGGCGCTCGCGGCGTCTTCGAGCGCCCAGGTGTAGCGCGTGCCGGATTGCCAGCCGGCGTCGCAGCGGCGAATGAACGCGCGCGTTTCCTCGATGTCGGCATGCGTCGGCATCGGCAGCCATGCGGTCACTTCCGGATCGCCCAGCAGCACGCTGAAGAGCGCCTGCGCATCTTCACTGACAAACGGCCGCAGCCGGATCGCGTCGGTTTCGATGATGCGCGGGGCGACAAACTCGGACATGGTTCGCTCTCCGGATGAACGCTTCACATACTCGGGCTGGATTTTCTACTTCTAACGGACGGTTCGGTTACGGCGCGCGTGCAGCCAGCCGCGCCCGCGGCGCTCTCGTTCTCGACTGTCCTGCCGCATGCCCATCGCGCCGTTCAGCGTTCGAGCGTTTCCGACGGCGCTTCCTTGAAACGCTGACGGTAGCCGTTGAGCAACGTCGAGCGATGCTGGACACCCCAGCGGTTCGCGACGCGCAATACGCTCGCCGCATGCGTGTCGTCCGACAGGAGTTCCTCGCGGATATGCTCCATGCGACGGTTGCGGATCAACTGGCTTGGCGTGTAACCGAGATTCGCCTTGAACGCGGCTTGCAGCGCGCGCTCGGTGACGCCGATATGGCTCGCGACCTCGCGAACCGACAGGTCCGCGCGCTCGAGATGTTCGATGAGATAGCGGTAGGCGCGGCGATACTTGCCCGGCAGACGCGCGCTGATGTCGTCGGCGGCGGGCTGCGCGCGTTCGGCGGGCGCGGTCGGCACGGCGGCGCTGTCCGCCCGCACGTGACGCAGCGACTGCAGCGCGTAGCGCGCGTAGATCTGCGCGTAGTCCTGCAAACGCCCTTGCTGTTGACGAACCTTCGCCTGGCAATAGAGGAATTCGTTGTACCAGTGCGAGTGCTGGCTGCCGTGCGCGGGCCGTTCGCCGAACACGTGCAGCATCGTCTCGGCGATATGCGGCAGCTTGCCCGCGAGCGACGCGAGCGTCACGCCCAGACGCAGTTCACGTTGATAGTCGTCGAGGCCGGCGCCTTGGCTCCAGCGTAGGTGCAGCTCGATCTGGGCGAGCGCCGCCTGGCTGCCGCGCGACAGCGCCTGCAGATGATTCATGTAGTCGGCGTGGCGGGTGAGCACCGCGATCGACGGCGCGTGGTCCGCCGGCGCGGCGGTCATTACATCGTCGAGATCGGTCGAGCGCGCTTCGAGCGTCGCCGAATGCCAGTAGATGTGATCGGCGAGCTGGGCGCACGAGCGCAGTTTGTATTGCGTGATCACGTCGCGGCTCAGCACGTGGGCGACGCGCAGCCAGCGGCTGTCCCGCGCCTGCGCGGCCTGCTCGCGCAGCGTGGTGAGCAGCGCGCGCACGCCGTCGAGGCGGCCCAGCTGGAACAGCACCAGGATCGAACCGACCAGGCTTTCGAGCCGCTGGCCTTCGCTCGCGTCGTCGTCTTCGACAACGCGCTTGAAGCATTTCAGCGCGGTGCCCAGATGGCTTTGGAACAACGCCTGCCAGCCCGCGTTGCGCGACAGCGCGGCGCGCATCGTCCGGTGTTCGCCGCGAATCGACTTCTGCGCGCGCCGGTAGGTGTCCTCGGCGTCTTCATGGCGGCCCAGCACGAGCTGAACGTCCGCATACGCCTGAAGGCTCGCGTAGTCCGGGGCGATGCCGGGCTGGGCGCGATCGGCGCGCGCCGCCGCGACCACCAGCGCGTCGCGGAACTGACCGGCCAGCATCTTGGTGAAGAACGTGGAGGCCGGCTCCGCCGATGCGAGAGTCGAGGCGACGGCAAAGTAGATGGATGAGGACATGGTGCGCTCCGCTTGAAAAGGGTGAATACGAAATGTCTTCGTTGGACGTATCGTTGCACCCCGTTCCGCCGCGGTCGGCAAACTGTGACGTTCTGTTACTTTCCTCGGCGGGCCGCGCCGTTGCGCAGCCACAGCGTCCGGTAGCCACGGAAACTGCCTTCCTGTAGGCGCGGATTGCGCGCCGATTCGAGCGTGAGCCCCGGCATGCGGGCCAGCAGCGTGTCGAACACCACTTCGAGTTGCATCCGCGCGAGCGCGACACCGATGCAGCCGTGCGAACCCGCGCCGAACACGAGGCCGTTGTGCGCGCGTTCCGGACGCACTTGCGACGGCGTATCGAATTCGGCCGGATCGCGGTTCGCGGCCGCCGCGACGATCGCGACCACGTCGCCCGGTGCGAGCGTCAGTCCGTCGAGTTCGACGTTCCGCCGCGCATAACGGAACAGCAGATGAACGGCGGGTTCAACGCGCATCAGTTCGCGAACCGCCGCCGGCACGAGCGCGGGCTCGCCGGCGAGCCGCTGCCATAGGCCGGAGCATGCGAGCGCGTGGGCAAGCGTGTTGCCGATCGACAGCATCGTCGTGCCGTACCCCGCGATGAACATGAGCAGGACGTTGACGAGCAGTTGATGCGGCGTGAGCTCGCCGTCGCGCGGCGTGCCGTTCGCCGCGGCGGCACTGTCGATCCGCAGCAGTTCACGCACGGCCGGCACGTGGGCTTCGAGCTCGCGCATGAAAGCCATCGTTTGCGTGATCGCGTGGCGGCGTTCGTCCGGCCGCAGCGGCGCCGCGCTGATCAGGCGGATTGCGGACATCGAGCCCGCGACGAGGTCGGGCGCATGGGCGACGTCGATGCCGATCAGGCGGCAGATTGTCATCGACGGCAGACGCTGCGCGATCTCCGCCATCAGATCGAAGCGATGCGGGTCGGGCAACCGCGCGAGCAGCGCACCGAGGTCCGCGCGCAGACCCTCGCGCAGCGACGCGAGCCGCGTCTTCGAGAACAGCGGCGCGAACGCCTGGCGCAACCGGTCGTGAGCGGCGTCGTCCTGAAACAGCATCATGTCGAGGATGCCCGCGTCGTCGTCGAGCAGCCCGTGAGCGACGAGCGGCGAACGCGTCGACAGCCCCGGATGGTTGAGGATCGCGCGCGACAGGCGATACGTGCTGACCATCCATGCGCCGCTCGCGTCGCGGTGGACGGGACAGGCCGCCGCGAGGCCGCTATAGAGCGCATCGCGGTCGTCGGCCGGATCGGTGAGCAGTTCGAAGAGCGTCTTGCGGGCAAGCGTGCCGGGTTCGGTGAGCAGCATGGAGTCCTCGTCATGAGATGACCTGATCGTCATGCGACGCGTCAGTGCATGCGCCGCGTGTCGTCACTATGCCGTGGTCCTCACGAGCGCGAAGCCGAAGGTGCGAAGCGCCGCACAGACACGCGACGACGCGAAGCATCCTTCGTTCTGCCCAGCGTGCCATGCCGTCTTTACGCTGCCTTCCCCCTGCTTACGAACGTTTTTTCGAGTTCTCGACGGCGTAGTTGATTGCGGTCATCAAGGTCTGCATCCAGGTCTGGAGCACGCCCATGATCATTTGCGCGGCCATGCCGCCCATCTGATTGAGCTGGCCGAACGTCTGCATCCAGCGCTCGGCGCGACCGGGTTGTGGCATCGGATAAGGGTTCGGCGCATACGGCGGTGGCGGCGGTCTGGTCGGTCGTTTGATGTCGCCGGAATGCCGGTCGACGGGCTTTTCGGTGAGCTTCTCCGTCGGTTTTTCCGCAGGCTCTTCCACCGGTTTATGTCCGTCGATCAGCGCCGACGGTTTCGCGAGACGCGACTGTCCGACGCCGTATTTGTGCCGTTCCGTAAAGGTCGACGTCGGCGACAGCAGCGGGCCCGGCGGCCCATCCGCGTCGCCGGCCGTACTGACCATGGACAGCGCCGGATGGCGAGCCGGCTGCATGTGCGACGGGATCGAGCGAAGCGACCGAGATATCGCGGACGGCCGCTCATCGTCGGACGTGAGGTCGAACGCGGAAATCGTCGAAGCGCTCGAGAGCGAACGCTTTTTCGAGCGCCACAGCGACGGCGTCGTACCGCTCGCCATGGACACCGGCGACGCTGGCTGTTCGCTATCTCCCCGCCGCTGCGCGTTACTGGATTCCGAAAGCATATCGAGCGATGCGTGATGGGCCTGCTTCGTCGATTTCAGCGAGATCGCGCCCGGCGAGCTTTGCCCGATCTCGAGCTCCGGCTGTGGGCTCGCATCCACGTGGCTTGAATAGTGTTGCCCCGAAATACTCGCGTCGTCTGTCATTGCTTGGCTCTCCGGATGAATGCGGCGCCTGCCGGATCGACTCGACCACGGCCGCCTGTACGTGGCGTTTATAGCCCGCGTGCCCGGTTCGACGCCTGGCGAAGCGAAGCCGGCGGAACGAATGCGAAGCGCGCGCCGCCCGGCATTCGCGGCGGCGCAAAGCCGCCGAAGCAAGCGGCGCGAATCCGAAGCGTACGGCCGTAAAGCGGTTGTGGACGCTGGACGCGCCGCGCGCGCGCCACTAATTTGCGTTCCAGGCGGAGCGCGGCAACGGCGTCCGCCGAACCGCGCCGCGCGATGCAGGGGGCTTCGCCGGCGTTCTTCCTTCCAACGGAGGCCCACGATGAATCATCGTTATCACGGACATCCGGCGGGACGGCCGTCGATCTGTCCAGCCTCGACGCACGGGACGCGTCGTCTGAAGCACGCGCTCGCCGTGTCCTTGTTCATCCTGCTGCCCTGCATGAGCGCGCCGGCATTCGCGGATTGCTTCGACACCGCGGCGTCGTATCACGGCGTGAATCCGCTGATCCTGCGCGCGATCGCCGCGGTCGAATCGCACGGCAATCCGCACGCCCTGCATCGCAACAGCAACGGCACGACCGACATCGGCGAATTGCAGATCAACTCGATACATCTGCGTGAACTCGCGCCTTATGGCATTCACGAGCAGGACCTGCTAGACGAATGCGTGAACGTGTATGTCGCGGCGTGGCATCTGAAGAAAAAAATGATCGCGTACGGCAATACGTGGAACGCGGTCGGCGCCTATCACTCGCAAAGCCCGCGGCTGCGCGACGCCTACGCTCGCATGATCAAGATGACGCTCGTGCGGTGGGGTTTGATTGCCTCGGCCGGCGACGCGCCGGCGGGAGACCCGCGATGAATCCGGTCGACGAAGCCGCGCAGCGCCACGACGCGCTCGCGGCCGCCCGCTATTGCGCGACGCTTGGTCAACGCCCGGTGACCGTCTGGCTGACCGGGCTGAGCGGCGCAGGCAAATCGACGCTCGCGCGCAACGTGCGCGAGCGGCTGCGCGAGCTCGGCAAGATGTGCTGCATGCTCGACGGGGACGCGCTGCGCAAGGGCCTTTGCAGCGATCTCGGCTTCACGCCCGATGAGCGCCACGAGAACATCCGCCGCGCCGCCGAGGTGGCGCGGCTCCTCAACGAGCAGGGGCTCATCGTGATCGCCTCGTTCATCTCGCCTTACCGGCGCGAACGCTCGCTCGCGCGTTCGATCGTCGGCCCGTCGCGTTTCGTCGAAGTCTATGTGAACACGCCCGTCGCCGTATGCGAGGCGCGCGATCCGAAGGGGCTCTACCGGCGCGCGCGGGCCGGCGAGCTGCGGGGCTTCACCGGTGTCGATGCACCTTATGAGCCGCCGGCGTCGCCGTCGATCGTCGTCGACACCGGCGCGCGCGACCGGACGCTCTGCACCGAGCAACTGCTGACGCGGCTGCTGCCGATGATCGTGCGGCCGGTCCGCTCCGTTGCCTGACACGCACGCCGCGCGCGTGTTCCCGAATTGCCACTGCGGAATTTCTTATGACACAACTGCTCCTGAGCTTCTGCTATGCGAAGCCGTCCGGCTACGTGCTCGCGCGTATGGACGCGCAAACGAATGCCTTCGAATGGGTCGACCTGCGCGACGTCGCGTTGCCGGTGGTCGGCGCGACGGGGCTGTGCCGCGTCGGCGAGCGTTACTACGCGGCGTTGCAGATCCGCGTGCCGGGTACGGTCGGCACGCTGCTCGCCGAACTCGACCGTGCCGGCCGCGTGCGCCGCGTCGCGCGGCTCGCCGAGGTGTTCGACGCGCACTCGTTGCTGCCGTGGCAGGGCGAACTGCTGATCGTCGGCAGCGGCTCGAATCAGGTTTTCGCGGTCGACTGGCAGCATGACGGCGCACCGCGAGTGCGGCTGTTCTTCGAGCGCGAGCCGGGCGCGGACACGCTGCATATGAATTCGCTGCAGGCGTTCAACGGCCGAGTGTACCTGTCGATGTTCGGCTGCAAGCCGGGCGCGTCGTGGCGCGATGCACGCGACGGCCAGATCCTCGACCTCACCGCGGGCGGCGAGGTCGTGCGGCGCGGCTTGCGTCATCCGCATTCGCTGTTCGTCGATCGCGCGACGCTTCTGTGCCTGAGTTCATGCGACGGCAGTCTCATCCATGTGGCGGGCGCGCCGCGCGGCGCGGACCGCCCACTCGACGGCTACGTGCGCGGCGCGCTGGCGGCCGGCGGCAAGCTGTTCGTCGGCACCAGCATGCCACGCACGCATAGCAAGAGCCGCGGTGTGAGCGAGGCTGCTTATCTTGCGACGCAATCCTCCGCACCTGCCGCGCACGCCGCATACGGCACAAGCGGCATGCACGACACGCTTGCCGCCCAGACGGGCGGCGGCTGCGGATTGCACGTGGCCGACGCGGCGACGGGCGTCTCGCGCTGGCTCGATCTGAGCCCGTTCGGCGCCGAACTCTACGACATCGTCGATTGGACCGGCGATGCGGTGCGCGGCGATCCCACCGAAGCCATGGCCGAGCGGCTGCGGGCGGTGAACGTTCAGTTTGGAGCGCTGATCGGCGCGGTCTACCGCATGCGCACGCAGCACGGCGCGGTCGCGCGGATGCTGCGCCAGATGATGGATGCGGGCAGCGACATGAGCGCCGCGCGCGGCGTGCTCGAAACGCTCGCGAACGATCCGCCGGCGCTGCCCGAGTGGAGCTATCTACATGCGCGGATGCTGCTCGGCAATGACAACGGCAACGGCAGCAAAGAAAACCACGGCGATCCCCGCGCCGCACTCCCGTTCCTTATGGCCGCGCTCGAAGGCGGCTACGACAGCTTCGACGTATTGCGTCACGTCGCACGAATCTACGACGCCGCGCGGGACCATCGCGGCGCCGCCGGGCACGCGCAACGCGCGCTGTCGATCGCGCCGCCGGATGCGGCACCGCACGTGATCGACGAGTTGCGGCGCATCGTCCGCCCGGCGCAAAACTGAGCGCCGGTCACGCGTGGCACGGCGCTTCGCGTGTGGCGCGCTCGCTTCGCGTGCCTTGGGTGAGCGCCACGCAAGCTGCCTATTCTCGGTTTTTTCACGGAGGTCATTGAAATGACAAACGAAGGAGCAGTGAGCGCAAACATGCACGACGTCGCCGCGCATGAGCAACCCGAATCGTCGGCGAGCGGCGAGCGCCGAGGCGCTGTCCCCCGTTCGAGCCCGCAGGCGAGCACCGAACACATGGGCAACGTGCCGCCGGCTCGCCAGAGCGCGGCGCCGAAGCCGAACTCGTTCAAAAAGATCATCGGCTCGGTCAACAACAACTGGGAGACCGGCGCGAGGTTCGCCGAGGATCTCATCACCTTGCCGGGGAAAGGGTTGACTGACCAGCAACAGGCAGAGTCGATCCACTACATGGCGCATCACGTGCCGCCGGTGACCGAGCACGGTCTTGCCCGAACGCTGCGCGGCACCAGGCAGGCCCTCGACACGTTGCACCGGGGCGGCACCGAGATCGCGGTCGTCACCGATCTGCATTCGCATGAGGGATTCGGCGAATTGCGCGCGCACGTCGAGAAGTTCAATCCCGGCATGCAGCTGCTCGACGTTCCGCAAATCGCCATGCAGCGCGTCGCGGATCGCGCGCCGGATGCGTATAACGTCGGCTTGCTCGTTCCGGGCCACGTGTACGAGGCACGGGTGTTCCAACGGTACGGCAAGGACAAGCATTGGGTCCAGGCACAAGGCGACACGTCGCACCTGGATGCCGCCGAGCATCGCGATGCGACACCGGGGGAAATTGCCGCCGGCCGTGAGCAACTGCGCGCGGCGGTTCAGCACATGGCGGAACACTCGAACGTCGACGCCATCGTGGTGGGTTATCCCGCCATTTCCAGCGCGCTGGAAATGGACCACGTGATGGTGGGCGAGCGCCGCATCCCGATCATCGACAGCAACAAGGAAGCCGCGTCGCGCGCGCTGCACCTGTCGAGCGCCGATCACACCGACCACGCCGAGGATATGCAGTTCGGCTGCGCGGGGTGTCTGCCGTTCCTGCAGAAACTGTCGATGGATCACTTCGACCACGCGATCGCCAAACTCCGCGCGAAGCCCGTGGAACGCCACGATCCGCAGGTCGGCGCGATGGGCGGGATGGGCGCGCTCGCCGGCGCGCAATTCGTCAGGATCTACGGCAAAAACGCCAAGGGCGAGATGGTGTTGCACCAGGCGACGCACGTGCCCGACCGTACGAGCTGGATCAAGAAGCGCAACGGCGACCCCGCGATGGCGGATGCGCATGATCCGCAACCGGAAATGCAAAAGAGCGTCGACAGGATGCACGCGATGGGCATCACCCGATTCTCGAAGATCTGCAACACGGCGCACGACGAATACGCCAATACCACGGCCTATATCCAGGAGAAAGGCTACGACATGCATATCGAGCACATTGCCGGCGCCGCGGTCCAGGACATCCAGCAGGTGCCGGGGGCCAACCATGTCGTGCTCCTCGCAACCGACGGGACGGTCGCCCAGGGGCTCTATCAGAACCACGCCAACAACAGGCTGTCGTGGGTCACGCCCGACCCTGAACATCAGGCCATGACCATGAGCGTGATCTATCAAGGCGTCAAGGTCGGCGACATGGAGTTGGCGAGAACGAAGCTCGCGATGGTGATCGATCACCAACTCGCTCAGCACAACGACGCGCATCCGGGAGAACCGGCGGTGTTCGTGATGGGCTGCACCGAACTTCCGCTGCCTTTCGACGAGACGGAACTCCGTCAACGCTGGCCGGGCGTCACCTTCGTCGACCCGATGAGTTCGGCCGCACGCCGGCTGTTTTCGGCGGGAGACTCGCCGGTGGCGCTCACGCCGGAGAACGTCCGGATCGGCGCCGCTCTGCTGGCACGAGCGCATCCGGATATTCAGGATCGCGAGGCAGCCTGATCCTGATCTGAAACAGAGCATCGCCCGTGAGGACGGGCGGTGCTCGGCATGACTCTCACTCGATCTCACCGAAGGAAAACCATGGAAATGCTCGAAAAAACCGCTCCGAAACTGTCGCCGCGCGACGTGATGGCGCACATGTCGCAACGTCTGGGCGCGGTGCTCGGCGACTCGCAGGAGCCGGTCCTCGCGTTCATTATCGACAACCAGGTCGCGGTCAACATCGCTGCCGACGGCGATCGGCTGTCGGTGTTCTGCCGTATCGCGGACGTCTCGCAGATGAGCCCGAAAGCCTGGGTCGCCATGCTGACCGAAGCCGCGAACTGGGGCGTCGACGGCGAATCGATGCGCTTCGCGGTGATCGATCCGTTCGTCGCGCTGATGTGGAGCGAGCCCGCGACGGACCCCGACGCGATGCTCGAACGCCTTCAGCTCGTGATGTCGCGCGCCGTCGCGGTCGCACGCATGGTCCGCAGACTCAACACGCTGCACTGAACAACAACAGTCGCGCCGTTGCCGGCACCCTGGAGAACTCAATCATGAACCCAACGCAAGTCCCGGACTCATCGCCCGGTGCGAACGAGTACGAACTCAGTATCCAGCCCCACCCGTCGACATCGGCGGTTACTACGCCTGACAAGGGCAAGGGTAAGACCAAATCTACAAGTCTGCCGCACGCCGGCGTGCTGGCGTCGATACCGGCGACACCCCACGGCATGCGCGTCGATGTGCGCACGCCGCTCACCGAACATTCGAGGGTGAGGAACGTAGACGGCTTGAGCCTGTTTGCGGCCCGCCAATCGGCTTTGTCGATGTCGGGCGAAGAGAAAGGCATCGTTGCCGCGGTGGCGGATATGTTCGGCCTGCCGCGGGGGATGGACCTGATGACGTCGATCTCGTCGGGCGCGGCGACTGGCCTCGTCGCCCAACCCGGCAAGATGGACGCCGAGTTGTCGCGGATGCAAAGCGCCGTCGTCGGCGCGGATTTCAAACAGCATCCGTCGGCGGTGGCCTCCAGCCATTTGCCTGCCATGGCCGGCAACAGCAAAACGCCGATCTCCTCGTTCTGGAGCAACGCGGACATTCCGCAAGGTGTGCTTCGGCCATCGGGCGAGGTGCTCCGCCGACTCGACCAGCGCGCGAACGGCGACGAGAAGCTGACCGCGCTGGGGTTGTCGTTTGCATTCCAGCGGGCGCTCGAACCCGGCCATATCGACGCGACACAGTTGAACGTGCTCAAACGCCTGGTTCAAAGCGACATCTCAACGGAGGTGCCGCAACTTATATCCGACCACCTTGGGCCGGGCGCGACGCGTCCGCTGCGTGGCGAGCCGAAGCTGTTGCTCGATGTCCTCGGGCACGCCGCCGAAAGCAATCAGTTTCCCGAGATGCTGCGCATGCTCGGCCATGGCGATCTCGATGAGCGCGAGGTTGATGCGCTTCGTCACACGATGCAGGCATACCGGGCGTCGCAGCAGCCGGCGGGCGCCAGGGCGGGCGTGCAAGGAGCCGAGGCAGGCGAGCCGGAAGGCGGCCCGATCTCGTTCGCCCGCGGCGTGATGCACGCGAATACGGCGCGGCTCCTTCATGGCGACGAAAGCCTGAGCGCGCGGCAAAAGGCGCATGTGTTCGCATGGCAGAACGGTTTTCGTGACGACCTGCCCGGCGGCGAACTCGCGCAGGCCAAGGAGTGGCTCGCGAAGATCGCCGAGGTCTACGGTCAGGAAGACGGCGAGCGCGCCGCACCGCTTCATGCGACGAAACTGGGATTGGGCGGCGCCGATTTGCGCACGCTCAAGGAGGAAGCCGCCGAGTTGTTCAGCAACGCCGACTCCACGGTGGTCCGCTCGCTCGTGCAGGAGGTGCGCGCGCAGACCCAGCAGCGCATCCAGCAGGCGCCGAACGACGGCGTCAGGGCGCCACTGATCGCGCAACTCGTCGCACTCGACGTCTGGAAGCCGGAAAACCACGAGAGCCGCCAGTTCGAACTCAACGACGTGGTCAACGGCCGCGGCTTCAACCTGCAGAACCCGAATGTCGTGGAATCGCGCGACATCGACCGGTACTGCCGCCATGTCTGCGCCGGCCAGCCGATTCCGCTGGACGGCGCACATGGCGACGCGCCCGAGGTCGATGCGCCGCAGCGTCTGAATTCGCTGCGCATGAAGACGGAGACGGAACTCGCGCGAACGCAGATCAATCTCGACAAGCTGCACACGCTCGCCAACGAGTACGGCATCGACGAAAGCCGGCTTACCCGCGCGCCCAACGACCCGCCGCTCGCGCAGATCTTCGATCACGCGAGCCGCGTCATCGACGGTGTGACGAAGCAGGCTTCGACCGGCCACATCGACGAAGCGGTCACGATGATCAGCGACTTCTACAAGGACGCGCAGTTCGGCAACAACTTCCGCTATTCGTCCACCTCGGTGCACGGCGGCTCGACGCGCGGCGCCGCTTTCAACGCCGCGCCGTACGCGTACGACGACCCGGAAGAAGCCGAGCACGGCGCGCTTCTGCAACGCCTGAACGTCTCGCATGAAAACGGCACGTCCTTCGTGATGCGCAACGGCGTCGCGACGCACGGCAGCGAGTGGCTCGTCGGCGAGGAGACGCGCAGCTCCACCTATGGCGGCGTGGGCGAGCAGGGCGGGCACTCATGGGGACCGGAGGATCACCCGGGGCTCGGCCGGATCGCGGGCGGCGGCGACTTCGGCGGCGGCCACGATTCGACGGAATTCAGGGGTATCGTGATCCGCTCGTTCAGACGGATCAAGGAAGACGGCGTCGATCTGCAAGGCACCCCGCCGCGCTTTCAGCACGACGACGCGGCGGTGCATGCCGAGTCGTCGCAACTGCATCTCGATGTGCGGGCGACTGCCGTCGAGCTGCAGCGCGCGAAGGTGGCCGGCGAGGACGTCGATGCCGGGCAAAGGATGCTCGAACTGCTCGCGTCGACGGGGATGTCCTCGGGCCTGTCGCTCGGACTGACCCATCAGAAAACCACGACGAATCGCGGCGACATCGCCGGGTTGCTGAGCGGGTCGGTCACCACGCCGGGGTCCGCGGGCGCGCGCTTTGGCCTGGGCGGCAACGTCACCGGCGAAGTCGCGCGCACGCGCTACGAACAGAACGAGACGACCGGCGCCGTGCGGGTGGTGAGCCGCCGCCAGGGGACGTATCTGCGCGGGCGCACCGGTGCATCGCTCAGCGTCAATCCGTACATTCTGAGCGGGGGCCTGCCGTCCGTCGATCTGCTCGGCGGCACGTTGCACATGGGCGAAATCGGCAGCAACGCCAAGGTGCGTCATATCTTCCACAAGGACAAGCTGGTGCCGCGTTTCTGTTTCTCGGACGCCGAGTTCCCCGACAAGAACTCGTACGACAGTTATCTGGGCCAGCACGCGCAGGCGTTCAGCGAGGCGTTCAGCTTTCGTCACGGCCAGGATCCCGAGCAAGGCATGAGCGATCTCAACGATCACCGCGCGCTGGTGGCCGGGGTGCGTTCGACCAACCACGTCAACTATGCGCGCGCCCGGATGATCGGCCCGTACGCAACGCGTCACGACGAACTGCGCGGCATCGGCGAACTGGTGCCGCCCGAGATGGGGCGCTTTGGCGCCGAACTCGAGCAGAGCCGCGCGGCGATGGCGGTGGCGCCGGGCTCGACGCAGAAGGTGTCGGGCATCACGTACGCGCCGCAGCTGGCCCAGAACAGCGTGGGATTCGCGTTCCTCTACCGGGGCAGGTTCAGCCTGATGGAAATGAGCTCGGAACGCGAGATCGTGTTCGACAGTCCGGGTTGGGCGGCGATGCAACTGCACGAGCAGCACATCAGTCCACAGCTCGATGTCGCCGGCAGACCGGTGCAGCCCGCCGTGCCTGCCGCGGCTTCCGGGAGCAAGGCGCTGGCGTCGAGCTGAGCACCGGCCACCAGTGCGCGTTCCGTCGCCGCGTCAGCGCGATCCGAACCGCTCCATGCATGCCACTCAAACGGCTGCGGGAGCGGTTTTTTTCTTGCGGATCGCTTACCGCGAGCCTTGCGTAACGGGTTTTGCGCGACGTTATGCGAGCTGCGCATACGTCGATGCCCGACCCGCATCGTCGATTTTTTTTTCGCCGCTACTATCCGCACACGGTGTCCGCCGGCGCCTCGTGAACACGTTCGACGGCATCGGCGTGCACGCGGCCGCATCACGGGCATTGAAACCACGAACACCTGAAACCATCGACGACCTAACAGGGGGAAACAGTGAAGAAACGGATTACTTATGCGATTGCAGCGGGGATGATCCTCGGCGTGATCGTCGGCTATTTCTGCCACGCCAATGCCGATGCCGACATGGCCAAATCGCTCGCCGGCTATTTCTCGATCATTACGGATATCTTTCTGCGGCTGATCAAAATGATCATCGCGCCGCTCGTATTCGCCACGCTCGTGTCGGGTCTTGCCGGCATGGACAGCGGCTCGGCGGTCGGCCGCATCGGCGCGCGCACGGTCGGCTGGTTCGTGTGCGCCTCGCTGGCGTCGCTCGCGCTCGGTCTCGTGCTGGCGAACGTGCTGCAGCCGGGCGCCGGCCTGCACATGGTGGCGGGCGCGTCCGACGTGAGCACGGGTCTCGACACCCAAGGCCTGAACGTCAAGAACATCGTCACGCATGCGTTCCCGACCAGCCTGCTCGATGCGATGGCGCGCAACGACATTCTGCAGATCCTCGTGTTCTCGCTGTTCTTCGGCACCGCGCTCGGCGCGCTCAAGTCCAACCCGCGCGTCAAGTTCGTCGTCGATGCGATCGACGGCATGGTGCCGGTCATGCTGCGTCTGACCGACTACGTGATGCGCGCAGCGCCGCTCGGCGTGTTCGGCGCGATCGCGTCGGCGGTCACGCTGCGCGGTCTCGGCGTGCTGTTTACGTACGGCAAGCTGATCGGCTCCTTCTATTTGGGACTCGTGCTGCTGTGGGCGGTGCTGATCGGCGTCGGCTATCTGTTTCTCGGCAAGCGCGTGTTCGCGTTGCTGGCCGGCGTGCGCGAGCCGGCGCTGATCGCGTTCTCGACGGCGAGCAGCGAAGCCGCGTATCCGCGGCTCGCCGAAAAGCTCGAGGAATTCGGCGTCGACAAGAAGGTCGTCGGCTTCACGCTGCCGCTCGGCTATGCGTTCAACCTCGACGGCTCGATGATGTACCAGTCGTTTGCCGCGATCTTCATCGCCCAGGCGTTCGGCGTGGACATGCCCTTGTCGCAGCAGATCCTGATGCTGCTCGTGCTGATGCTGAGCAGCAAGGGAATGGCGAGCGTGCCGCGCGGCTCGGTGGTGGTGGTCGCGGCGGTCGCGCCGATCTTCCACCTGCCGGCTGCCGGCGTCGTGCTGGTGCTCGCGATCGATCAGATTCTCGACATGGGTCGCACGATGACCAACGTGATCGGCAATAGCGTGGCGACCGCGGTGATCGCAAAGTGGGAAGCGCGGCGCGTGGCCGCCGGCGCGGAGCCTGAAGCGGCTCGCGCCGAACACGCGGACGCACGGCGTTTCGACCAGTTGCAGGGCGAAACGCGATGAGCGAGGCTCGCATGCCGGTGCGCCGTTCGCTGGGTGTCATCGGCGGGTTGGGGCCGCTCGCGAGCGCGGACGTGTTCTTCAAGCTCGTCAAATCGACGCCCGCGCGCAGCGACGGCGAACACTTCGACATCGTGTTCGAGCAGCATCCGTATCAGGGGCCGGCGGCCGGCGCCGAACCGGTCAGCGCCGAAAGCAAGCTGCAGATCTACAACACGATCCGCGACTTCGAGAAGCGCGGAATCGCGACGATCGTGCTGCCGAGCTTCGTGAGCCATATCTTCATCGACGAGCTGCGCGAGAACGTGCGCACGCCGATCGTCGATATGATCGAGGCATTGCGTGCGCATATCCACCGGCGTTTTCCCGGCGCGCGGCGCATCGGCGTACTGACGTCCGATTACGTACGCAATCAGCGGCTCTTCGAGAAATATTTCACGCTGCCCGAGTTCGACGTGCTGCATGCGAGGCCGGCCGCCGACGGCCAGTTGGATCGCGTGACCCGAGCGGTCTACGGCGAGGACGGCATCAAGGCCGGCAATCTTCACGGCCGGCCGGTCGAACTATTACGCGACGCTTGCGAGGATCTGATCGCTCAGGGTGCGGAAGTGCTCGTGCCGGGTCTGACCGAGATCGGACTCGTCGTGAGCCAGATCGATCTGCTCGGCGCGCCGCTGATCGACTCGAACCTGATTTATGCCCAATATGTGGTGAGCGGGGAATACGGCGGGCACGAGCGCGCCTTCAAGGTCGGCGTGGTCGGAGGCGTGGGGCCCGCGGCGACCGTGGACTTCATGCAGAAGCTCGTGCGCAATACGCCCGCCGTGCGCGACCAGGATCATCTGAAGGTGCTGGTCGAACAGAATCCGCAGATACCGGACCGCACCGAGAACCTGATCAGCGACGGTCCCGATCCGACGATCTCGTTGTACGCGACGTGCCGCAAGCTCGAGGAAGGCGACGCGGACATCATCGCAATTCCATGCAATACCGCGCATGCCTACGTCGAACGCATCCAGCCTTATCTGAATGTGCCGATCATCAATATGCTGACGGTGACGGTCGATTATCTGCGTTCCACGTTTCCGGCGTTGCGCGAGGTCGGATTGCTCGCCACGTCGGGCACGATCGCGAGCGGTGTCTACGAAAAAGCGCTCGAAGCGCAGGGCCTGACGCAGGTGGTGCCGGATCCGGCGCTGCAGGCGCGTGTCATGAATGCGATCTACGGGCCCCACGGCGTCAAGGCCGGTTTTACTAGCGGCGAATGCATGGACGATATTCGCGCGGCGGTCGATGCATTGGTCGAGGGCGGCGTCGAGGTGATCGTTCTCGGCTGTACGGAATTGCCGTTGCTGCTGCCTGAAGGCGAATTTCAGACGGGCGGCGGCCGCACGATCTGGCTCGCGGACCCGACCGGGATTCTCGCGAGGCGCTGCGTCGCGTATGCGCGCGGCGAAGCGTCCTCCCATGCCGGGCGCGCGGTGCCCTAAGACCGCGCGCGTCGCCGCTCGACCTGCACGCCTGGTTGACTCGCTGCGGCGACCGTCACCAGGCGTTTTGTCGCATGGCGCATTCGCAGATGTTTGATAGCGCCTCGTGCCTTGTGCACGACGGCGTGCCCGCGCTCGTGCGTGCACACATTGCCACGTGCGCTGCTGCGTGTGCTGTTGCGTGCGCAGCTGAATGTATTGCCGCGGGCATTGCCTCGCGAAGTCCGCGCGAATCGTAACAGATTGTCACAGTTTTCAAGCGCGCGGAAAACGCCTGGTCACAATGCGCTTACCGGACTCCCAGTTGCTGCAGCATCTCGTGAAGTTCGACGCGGTTGTAGGTGGCTCGCAATGCATCGCGCGCGGTGATCACGTTCTTCGTGACGAGCTGCATCAGGTTTTCGTTCAGCGGGCGGGACATGTTGTCTTCCTTGCGCCGGACGAAATCCGTCAGGAGATGCGTTTTGGCCGGGTCGGTCAGAAGCGCGCTGATCTGTTGATTGTGATTAAACACGAGCTCGCTCGCGAGCACGAGCTGTTCGCCGCTTTCGCTCGGCACGAGGCTTTGACAGATGATGCCGATCAACGCGTTGGCGAGCGACGCGGCATGACGCTCGCGCTGTTCGAAGGGGAAGAAGGACAGCAGGCGCGTCACGGTGTTGAGCGCGCTTCCGGTATGCATCGTCGCGAACACCAGGTGTCCGGATTCGCTTGCCTGCAACACCGCTTCGGCCGTTTCGAAGTCACGGATCTCGCCCACCATGATCACGTCGGCGCGCTCACGCAGCACTTCGCGCATGCCGGCGGAGAAGCTGCGGGTGTCGGTGGGCACCTCGCGCTGCGAGATGATCGACTGCTGACCGTCGATCGCATATTCGATCGGCTGTTCGATGGTGACGATGTGGCAGTTGCGGGTGCGGTTGATGTGATCGAGCAGCGACGCGATCGTGGTGGTCTTGCCCGAACCCGTCACGCCGGTCACGAGCACGAGCCCCTTGCTGCTCTCGGCCATGGTGCGGACGTACGCGGGCAGTCCGAGCTTGTCGAGCGGCAGCGGCGCGAGCGGCAGCCGCCGGATCGAGATGACGGTCTTGCGGCCGCCCGATGCGCGAAACACGTGCGTGCGCAGGCGGCAACTGGTGAGCACGAACTGGCGGTCGAGCGCCCCTTCGCGCAGACGGGTGTCCCATGCCTCGTCGATGGAGCTGAGCAGCGGCTCCATTTCCTCGAGGACGACCGGGCCGCCTTCGGCTTCGATCCAGCCGCGCGGGGTCTTGATCATCATCGGCCGGTCCTGCTCGATATGCAGGTCCGAGAAAGAGCGGCGTTGATCGACCAGGTTGAGGATTTCCTGGGTGAGGTCGCGAAGTTCAGTGGGATGGCTGGGCATATCGTGCACCGGTGAGGGCATGGATGGTGTCGTGATCGTCTCAGGCAACGACACGATTGTCCAGTGCGCAGGTCGCGGTACGAACATCGGCATGAACATCGGCATAAAGCGCGGTTGCAGGCGAAGCCGCGTGTGAAGCAGCTTGTCGGTCATCCACGCGATGCGGTGGCCGAAAAAATAAACGGCGTCTAAAGATGCCTTCGGCCAAGAGGACAATTCTGGATGCGTACGTTCATTGTATGGATGGCGGCGTTGTCGGCGCTCGGCGGTGGCTTTGCCGTGTGTGCGAGCGCGGCCCAAACCGGTGTCGCCGCCCTCGACGATCAGGTGAAGATCGCGGGCGAGGCGCACGACACGCCGCGTGTGACGGTCAGCGGCAGCGGCGTGCCGCTGCGCGCCGCGCTGCGCCAGATGGTGCCGCCCGCGTACAGCATCAATCTGCCGAACGCCGGCGCATGGGCCGCGACGCCCGTGACGTGGAGCGCGGGTCATTCGCTCTCGCAGACGCTGCGCGACATGCTGTCGAGTCATCCCGAACTTGCGGCGCAAGTCGATACGGATTTTCAGCTCGTGACCGTTCGCTACCGGCCGCCGTTCGGCGCGGATACGGTGGGGGTGGTTGCGTCTTCGCCGTCGCCGGCTCCTTCTTCGTCTGCGTCGCCGGCTTCATTGCCGTATTCGTCACCCGCGCTTGCATCGCGGACTTCGGCGAGCGCGGCGACGGTCGAGGTCGGCGGTCCGATCGGCGGCAATGCGGTGAAACCGAAAGCGCTCGACGCCGGACCCGTCGTGTCCGCGCAGACGCCTGCGGACAGCGGCGCGAGCCCCATCAGCATGGCGCCGCGTCTTACCTCGCAACCCTTCGTCTCCGCGATGGCGCCCGCGACGAAGGCGGCTCATCCGGCCACCCAGGCGGAGCGCGCCAACGATAGCGCCGTTGCCGTGCCGGCGGCGGCTTCTGGCAGCGAGCGTGCCGCGGTTGCGAACGTGCCGCGCGCGGTGGCGACGACGACGCCCGTGAGTGTGGCCGCGAATGTGCCGGCAAGCATGCGGGTAAATACGTCGGCAAACGCAGCGGCAAATACAGCGGCCACCCTGCCACCGGCAACACCGGAACCCGCACCCCCAGCCGTCCAGACCTGGAGCATCACGCTATCCGACCGCACGGTGCGCGGCGCGCTCACGCGCTGGACCCAGGAGTCGGGTTGGCGGCTGATCTGGGAGGCGCCCGTCGATTTCGCGGTGGACGCGCCCGCAACACTGACCGGCACGTTCGACGAGGCGCTGCAATCCGTCGTCGGCGCGCTCGCGGGAACCGAATCCCCGGTGCAGGCCATCCTGTATCGCGGCAACAAAGTACTTCGTATCGTTGAGAAGGGAGCAGGCTAATGCGCAATATCGTCACCACCCTCGCGCTCGCCGCGGCCATTCTCGCCGGCTGTACCGGTCTGTCGCAGCATATTTCGAATGCCGTCGATCACGATCATGCCGAGTCGAAGCAGATGATGGACGCCGCGCATGCGGGCGACGCGCATCCGCGCGGCGGCGCCGACAGCGTCATCGTGAAAAACGAACTGTGGCTCTCGGGCACGACGATCAAGCTCGATCGCAGCGGCACGCTGCCGCCGGTGTTCCTGCAAGCAGCGACGTTCGACAGCGACGTCAATTCGCTGTCCGAATTCGCGGAGCACATCGCGCGTCTCACGCATATTCCGACCCGCGTGTCGCCCAACGCGAACGCGGATGCGCAGCCGTCCTCGCGCGGCGCCGCGACGGCGAGCGTGCCGGTGCTCGGCAACGTGCCGCCGCTGCCGACGCTGCCCGGTCTCGACGGCCAGTCGCGCGGCGCTTCGTCCGCGGCGGCCGCCGTCGCGGGCCTCGCGATGCCGACGCACATCTCGTACCGCCACGGCGATCTGCGCGGCCTGCTCGACGCCGCCGCCGCGCGTTTCGGCGTGTCGTGGAAGCTCGCCAACGGCACGATCCTGTTCTACTTCACCGACACGCGCACGTTCCAGGTGAGCGCGATTCCCGGCGACGCGACGGTCAACGCGAACGTGATGAGCGGCGCGACGAGCGACAACTCGAGCAGCAGCGGCGCCACGTCGTCCGGATCGGGCGCGAACTCGAACATGCCGAGTGTCTCGGCGAACAACACCGCGAACACTGTCGTCAATTCGCAGCTCTCGGTGTTCAGCAGCCTCAGCGCGTCGATCCGGTCGATGCTGTCGCGCTACGGCAGCGTGGTGTCGTCGCCGGCGACCGGCTCGATCACCGTGACCGATACGCCCGACGTGCTCGAAGCGGTTGCGCAGTTCATGGAGATGCAGAACCGCTCGCTGTCCAAGCAGGTGCTGATCAACGTGACGGTGCTGTCGGTCGATCTGTCGGCGGACGACAGCTACGGCATCAACTGGGGCGCCGTGTATCAGGCGCTCGGCACGTCGTTCAGTCTCGCCAACACGTTCTCGACGACCGCGACGAATCCGATCACGTTCACCGCGCAGGTCATCACGCCGTCGAGCCGCGCCTCGGGCACGCAGGCGGTGATCAGCGCGCTGTCGGGGCAAGGCAAGGTGCGGCGCAAGACGTCCGCGTCGATCACGACGCTCAACGATCAGCCGGTGCCGGTTCAGGTCGCGACGCAACAAGGCTATCTGGCCTCGATATCGACGACGAACACCGCGAACGTCGGCTCGCAGACGGCGCTCACGCCGGGCACGATCACGACCGGCTTCAACATGACGCTGCTGCCGCACGTGCTCGACAACGGCACGGTGCTGCTGCAGTTCTATACGAACATCTCGTCGCTGCTGCAGTTGCAGACCGTGCAGAGCGGCGGCCAGCAAATCCAGACGCCGCAGGTCGACACGCGGAACTTCCTGCAGCGCGTCTCGATGAAGTCGGGGCAGACGCTCGTGCTGAGCGGCTATGAAGGCACCAACGACAACCTGACGAAGTCGGGTGTCGGCACGCCGGACAACTATGCGTTCGGCGGCGGCTATCAGGGCACGCACGATCGTCAGGAAATCGTGATCCTGATCACGCCGATCATGATGAACGGCGCCTGAAGGCGCCGGCACGTCACCCGAACGTCACGCACCGGAATTCCCGCCATGACTACCCATGTCATCCAGATCGGACGTCAGCGATTCGTCTGCGGACTGTTCTGGCAATCGCTATCGCGCCGGCACGAGTTGCGCAAGGAGGCGCTCGAGCTCGCGAAGAAACTAAACTTCGACCTGATGGTGTTGCGTATCGATCGTGGCGTCGCCGCGGTCGGCTTCGCGAACGCGCGCGAAGGAGCGCAGTCCGGTCTGCCGTCGCTCGGCGTGATCGTCGCGAAGACGATCGCGCAGCAGGGCGCGTTCTACGAGGGCCGTCAGCAATCCGCGCCGAACTGGCTCGGCGCGTTCAAGCTGTCGGATGGCCGCTGGGCGTATTTCGCGGTGCGTGACGGCTCGTTCCTGCCGAACGGTGACTGGGTCGGCAGCGGCGAGGAAGTGCTCGAGCGTCTTAATTCGGATTACGGACTGGGCGGCTGGAACACCGTGATCGGCGACCCCGAAATCGAATCGATGGGGTTCCACAACTTCTATCCGCGCCATATCGGCGATCTGATCGAGAGCCGTCACGGCCGTGTGAGCGCGCCGCGCTGGACCCGGCTCAGGCCGGTCAGAACGACGGTGTCGTGGCCGGTCGTGGGCCTCGCGGCGGGCGTTGCCGTGGCGGCGATCGGCGGCTCGGCCTGGTTCTCGCACTATCGCGCGCAACAGGAAACCGGGCGTGAGCGCGCGCTGGCGCTGGCGCGCGCGCGGCTCAAGCTGGGTGCGCATCCGTCGGTGATGCATCCGTGGGCGAGCCAGGCGGTGCCCACGGAATTCGCCCGCGAATGCCAGCGTCATTTCCGCTTTATCGCGCCGGCCGGCTGGTCGCTCGAGCGCTACGTGTGCGAGGCGAAGGGCGTCGATTACACGTGGTCGCGCAACGGCTCGACGGCGGCGCTGCTGCTCGCGCGCGCGCCGATGGCGCAGTTCGATTCGACCGGAGACCATGCTTCGTTAAGCGAAGCATTCGACATGGGTGCGACGCGCGATGAACCGCTACTGCCCGGCCGCAGTGTAAAAGCGTTTCTGTTCACCCGCTCGCAGATGCTCAATGTGCCGATGACCCTCGCGCCGATCGCGGCTCCCGCCGGGCAGGGTGCGCTTGCGCCAGTCGGCGGCTCCGCGTCCGCCGCGCCTTCGTGGAATCAATGGCGGATGCAGGTGAAGTTCGGCGGCCTGCCGCCCGAACACTTCATGCCGATGCTGAGCGCCGCCGGCGTTCGCCTCGTGAAACTGACCTATCAGGCGGGCGAGTGGTCCGCGGAAGGAGTCGTCTATGCAAACTAGCGCCTTTGATTGCCTGCGTGCCGCGTTTCTGAGCGCCGCCGCCGGCGTCACACTGAGCTGGTCCGCCGCGCTCTGCGCGGCGGCGCCGGACCCGTCCGCGCAGACGCTGCCGCCGTCCGCGCCGGCTGCCGCGCCGCGGCCGCCGATGAGCGTCGGGCCGGCGGACAGCGGTTGGACCTCCGACGCGGCGGCGCAGCTCACGCATCTCGAAGAGGAGACGATGCTCCTCAAGGCGCAGATCAAGAAGCTCGACGCCCAGGCCGAAGTCGCGCAGCGCACCGCGGCGCTGTCGCGGCTCGGCAGCGCCGCGGCGCTCGATCCGGCCGGCCAGTCGGTGCGCGTCGTCTCGATCGAGGGTTTCGGCCACCGTTATTCGGCGGTCATCCAGACCGGCGACGGCCAGCGCTTTGATGTCGCGGCGGGCGACGTGCTGCCGAACGGACTGCGCATCGTCTCGATCGGCGCGAGCGAGGTCGTGGGCCGCTGGAGCAGCGGGCAGACCGCGCGAATGATTCCCGTGATGGCCTCGCGCAGCGGCGCGGTGCTCAACCCCGGCACGACCGCCGGCGGCGCGCTCGCGCCGGCCGATCGCAACGCGGTGCCGGGCTTGCCGCCCGGTTACCCATCAGCCCAATAGGTGACGAGATGAACTCCGCGACCAGCATCAAATTCGACATGTCGGCTCAACGGGCCGAAACGCACCGGATGGGCACCGCGCATCCTCTGTCGGGCGAAGGCCCGTGGGCCGCGAGCGCCGAGGAGCGCAAGCTGCTGTGCCTGCTCGACGACGGCCGCCTGCTCGTGGCCGAGGGGCACGAACTCAGCCCGTACGTGCTGTCGTATCGCGCGCGGCTCGACCGGCTGCAGCATCCTTACCGTCTGCTGGCCGTGAGTCTCGACGACGTGCGGCGCGCGTACGAAGGCATGCGCCGCGACGGCACCGGCGAGCGCGTCGATCACACGGCGATGCAGGTGCTCGCGAAGGAACTGATCGCGCAGGCGTGCCGCGAGCGCGCGTCGGACATTCATATTCGCGTCAAGCGTTTCAGCACGGAGATCCTGTTTCGCATTCACAACGAGCTGGTGCGCGTGAGCGAGCAGACCCGCGAGCAGGGCGCGCGTCTGCTCGCGACCCTCTATGCGGCGATGGCGAGCGTATCGGACAACACATACAAACCGAACGAGCGCCAGGACGCGGCGATCGGCGACCGCGACAAGCTGCCCGAAGAACTGTTCGGGGTCCGTATCGCCACCGCGCCGACCAGCACCGGCAGCGTGATGGTCATGCGTCTGCTCTACAACGATGCCGGTGACTCGACCGACCTGCGCCTGCTCGGCTATTCCGATACGCAGTCGGGCTATATCGACGAACTCAAACGCCTGCCGCACGGTATGAACGTCATCAGCGGCCCGACCGGTTCGGGCAAATCCACGACCTTGCAGCGCGTGCTGGTAGGCAAGATCACCGAGTGCGCGGGCTCGATCCATGTGATCACGGTGGAGGACCCGGTCGAATATCCGATCGCGGGCGCCGTGCAGACGCCCGTCGTCAACGCGGCGACGGAGGAGGCTCGTTCGCAGGCGTTCGCGAGCGCGATCGCCAATGCGATGCGTCTCGATCCGGACACCATCATGATCGGCGAAATCCGCGATCGCGCGTCGGCGCAGAGCGCGTTGCGCGCGTCGATGACGGGCCACCAGGTCTGGACGACCGTGCACGCGAACAGCGCGATCGCGATCGTCGACCGGCTGGTCGATCTCGGACTGCCTCTCGGCATGGTGACCGACGAGTCGGTGATCACCGGTCTCATCAGCCAGCGGCTCGTCAAGGTGCTGTGCCCGCATTGCAAGCGGCGCCTCGCCGGCGCGCCGCAGGAGGAGCAGGGCCAGGCGCTCGCCGCGCGCGTGCGCCGCGCGGTCGGCGCCGCGTTCGACCGGGTGTTCGTGCAGGGCCCCGGCTGCGCGCATTGCGCGGGACGCGGCACGACCGGGCGCACGGTGGTCGCCGAGGTCATCCATACCGATGCGCAGTTCTTCGCGTACATCCGCGAAGGCAACAGAAAAGCGGCGCTGACCTATTGGCTCGATCACCTGGGTGGCCGAACCATCGTCGAGCACACGATCGAAAAGGTGTCGGCGGGGCTCGTCGATCCGCGTTCGGCCGAGCGCATCGTCGGCCCACTGGTGCCGCGCAGCGAGCCGGTGCGGCTGCGTTCGGTGGAGAACGTCGAGGGCGTGCGTCCGGCCGCACCGGGCAGCGCGGCCGTCGGAGCCGACTATGACGTTTGACCTGAACCGGCACTGGGCGAAGCTGCAGGCGACCGCGCAGGCGCGTCTGCGGCTCTACCGGAAGATCGAGAAGATGCTGTCGAACGGTCTGCCGCTGCTCAAGGTGCTGCAGGACCTGGAAATGCGTGCTTCGCACGACGGCCGCAAGCCGACGCTGCCCGAAGCGGTGCTGATCGGCGAATGGCGGCGCGTCGTGCAGAACGGCGGCGGTCTCGCCGAAGGGATGGACGGCTGGGTGCCGCAGGCCGAGCAGATGATCGTGATGGCCGGCGAGCAGTCGGGGCGGCTCGAAGCGGCGTTGCGCTCGGTGACCGGCATCGTGATGTCGGGACGCCGTATCCGCAATACGGTCGTCGGCGGGCTCGCCTATCCGGTCGCGCTGTTCGCGATGATGCTCGCCTATCTGTATCTGTTCGGCGCGAAGCTCGTGCCGCAGTTCGCGGCGATCGAAGATCCCGCGCGCTGGCATGGCTCCGCGCGAATGCTCTATGTGCTGTCGCTGTTCGTTCAGACGTGGCTGCCCGAGTGCGTGCTCGCCATCCTCGTGCTGATCGCGCTGCTCGTCTACTCGATGCCGCGTTGGGCAGGACGGCTGCGCAGCCGCTTCGACGAGCTCGCACCGTGGTCGATCTACCGGCTCATGGTGGGGTCGAGTTTTCTGACGGCGTTCGCCTCGATGCAGGCCGCCGGCTTCACGGTCGAACAGTCGCTGACGCGTCTTGCCGACCACGCGAAGCCATGGTTGCGCGAGCGAATCGACGACATGCTGTTCGGCGTGAAATCGGGATTGAATGTGGGTGAGGCCATGCGGGTGAGCGGTTACCGGTTTCCGTCGAAGGAAATCGTGGAAGACCTCTGCGTCTACGCGCAATACAAGGGCTTTGCGGAATCGCTGAAGACGCTCGCGGACGAGTGGGTCGAAACAGGTGTCGAAAAGGTGACGGCGCAGATGCGCATCCTGAACGGGTTCGCGATCGTCGTCATGGCGTTGATGTTGGGGCTGCTGATTATCGGCTTCTTCGGTATTCAGCAGGAAATTGCTGCGATGAGCAGGGCGATGCATTAAGCGTGATGGTTCAACCAGGGGGATTTGACATGAACGGTGCAAAACAACGGTCTATCGGCATGCCGCGCATGCGCCGCGGTCGTCTGCGGGCGCGTCAGCACGGTGCGTCGCTGCTTGAAGCGATCTCGTATCTCGGCATTGCCGCGATCGTGGTGATCGGCGCGGTCGCGCTGCTGTCGAGCGCTTTCAGCAGCGCCAGTACGAACTCGGTCAACGAGCAGGTCAGCGCGATTCAGAGCGGCGTGAAGAAGCTTTATATGGGGCAGTCCGCGAGTTACACGGGCTTGACCAACTCGGTGCTCGCGAGCGCGGGTGTGTTTCCCGCTTCGCTGACGCCGTCCTCGGACGCCAACGCGACGATCACCAACACGTGGAACGGGACGGTGACCGTGGCGGCCGCGGCGGCGGCTAACGAATTCACGATCACTTACACCAGCGTGCCGCAGAGCGTCTGCGTGAATTCGGTGACGGCGGGCGGCAGTTGGGCCAGCGTCTCGGTGAACGGCACCGCCTACACGACGATGCCGGTGACGCCGGCCAATGCGTCGACTGCCTGCAGCAGCACGGACTCCAATACGATCATCTGGACCTCGACCTGAACGGAGCCGAGCATGCAGCTACGGACGATGCCGCTTATTCGCCCTGACGCGTGGGCCGGCTCGCAGGGAGACGCCTGAATGTACGCGCTCTGGATCGCGCTATCGATGGCGGTGATCACCGGCGTGTATTCGATCGTCGATACGCACTACGTGCAGGCGACGCCGACGCTCGCGAGCGCTTCGCTTGCGCAAAGCATGGCGGCTTACCGGCAGGCGGCGATCAAGTTCGCGCTCGCCAATCCGCAAACGAGCGGCGTCGTATCGTCGGGCGCGCTGACGCCGTATCTCGCGGCGGGCATGACCAACGCGCTCTGGCAAGTCTACGTGACACCGAATAGCGATGTGGCGGGCAGCACCGTCGTTATCTACACGACGTCGACGAGCGCAGCGCCGGCGATTACCGGCATCGAACAACTCGCGTTTCATTCGGCGCTCGCGGGCGTCGCGAACGACGGCAGCGTCTTGTCGCCGGGCAATGCCGCGGTCGCGCTGCCCGCGGCGATTGCGCCGGCCGTGCCGAACGGAACTCCGGTATGGATCGCGCAGGCGTACTAGTACACCAAGCCTGTCGTGACGAACCGGAACATGACCGAAGCGTACTGAGACAAGACATGCACAACACACGGTTCCGACAACGCGGCTTCACGGTCGTCGAGTTGTTGGCGGCGCTGGCGATCGCGTCGCTGATGATCGTCGGCGTGACGGCGATGATCAGCACGTCGCTGGAGGACGTGAAGGGCCAGCAGGCGGCGCTGTACCAGTCGCAACTGACGCGCGCGGCGGCGCAGCTGATCACGCAGAACACGAACGCGCTGCTCGGTACGGCCACGACGACGGTGCCGGTGGTGGTGCCGCTGAGCGGCTCGTCGTATCAGCTCGCGACGTATTTGCCGACGGGCGTGCAGAACCGCAACGCGTATGGGCAGACACCGTGCCTGCTGGTCTACGCAACCGGTACGGGCGCGTTGCAGGGCCTGCTGGTGACGGAAGGCGGCACGACGATAGCGGATGGCCCGCTCGGCTATATCGCGGCGAACGCGGGGCAGGGCGGCGGCTCGATCCCGAAGACGAACAACTCGGCCGCTGCGGCGTTCGGCGCTTTCGGTGGCTGGAGCGTCGCGTCGCCGAACCCGGCGGGCAAGTCGTGCTCGGGGACGAAGACCGGCGTCGGCCATCTGGTCAGCGAAGTGTTTCCGGATAACGACCTCGCGCAGAACGGCGACTTCCTGTATCGCGTGAGCGTGCCGGGCAACGCGACGGCGAACACGATGCAGGTGCCGATCGTTCTCGCGCAGGAGACGGATTACAGCGCGTGCACGGCAAGCGCGGGAGCGGTGGCGGCGGATGCGAACAGCAACGTGGTGACGTGCCGCAACGGCGTGTGGACGCCGGTGTCGTCGATGCACTGGCGCGATCCGGTGGCTTCGGCGGCGGACCTGGGCAACCTGACGCTGATGCCGAACCCGCAATTGGGCGACGTGGCGATGACGACGAACACGGGCCGCGCGTACACGTTCAACGGGACGGCGTGGCAGGCGATCGCGGTCAACGAGCAGGGTTATCTGGATCTGGGCAACCAGTTCACGGTGGGCGCGGCGTGCGCATCGGACCAGACGAACACGACGCCGGTGGCGACCGATTCGACAGGACGGGTGCTGTCCTGCCGCAACGGCACGTGGCAGACGCAGACCGAGATCGAACCGGCGAACAACTACACCGGCTGCACGATCCTGATGGCGTCGGTCGGCGCGACCGATTACACGGGCTGCGGCGGCGTGCCGGGCGGCGCGTGGACGAGCGGTCCGTTCTCCTACAACGCGACGAACGGCACGTACTCCTACACCAGCTACCTGACCGTGACGATGACCAAGCCCGGGATCGTCGCGGCATCGACGTGGGGGCACATGAACGACGGCTCGAGTACCGGCGCCACCGGCGCGCGGGCGCAGATGTCGCAGGCCGTGGACATTCTCGACAGCACGAGCACGTCGGTCGGCCATTCCGAGGCCCAGGGGCCGACGCTGACGGACGACTCGGGCGGCATCACCACCGCGTTGACGCAAGCCGTCTCCGCGGGCACGTATCGCGTTCGTATCGTGACGAACTGGGCCACCTATTCGGTGATCACCACGCCGTGGACAAGCAGCCTGCTGGGCCAGCAGGGGCAATCGATACCCAACACGCCGATCGTCGAAGGCTGGACGGTTAATACGTATTACTGAGGGAGCCGGGCCGTGCGTTGGTTCGACGCAACGGCGCGACGGCGCAACGGCGAGGCAAGCGTGAGCCGCAGTCTCGCGAACCCACGTGCGGCAATCGGAAGTGAGAGGCGGGCCGTCGCATGACGAGCGTTGACGGAGGATCGGGCGGAGCGAATCATCGGTAACCGGGACCCGCCCCTTTCTTTCTACGTGACGATCATGCGAAAACTTGTCTACACAGTTCTGTCGATCATTCTTATGACGTGTTGTGTGGTCGCTCCACATGCGGCGCCGGTTCACTGGAACGCACGGGTCATCGACTACGCCGCCGATTCGAAGGACATCAAGGACGTGCTGCGCGACTTCTCCGCGAGCCAGGGGATTCCGGCCAACATCTCGAAGGAGGTGCAAGGCACGGTGACGGGCAAGTTCCATATGCCACCGCAACGCTTTCTCGATACCCTCGCGTCGTCGTTCGGTTTCGTCTGGTACTACGACGGCCAGGTGCTCGACATCGTGACACCGGATGAAATGAAAAGCACGCTCATCAAGCTCGATCATGGCAGCACCGGGCAACTGCGCGCCACGCTCGCGTCGATGCACGTGACCGATCCGCGTTTCAGCATCACCTACGACGACGCGCAGGGCGTGGCGATCGTCAACGGTCCGCCGAACTACGTGAAGCTCGTCGGCGACATCGCGCAGCGGCTCGACAGCACGACGCAGCATCGCGCCGGCACGGTGGTCCAGGTCTTCCCGCTGCATCACGCGTGGTCGATGGACCGCGCGGTGAATGCCGACGGTCAGACGGTAACGTTGCCCGGCGTCTCGACGGTGCTCAACAATATCTATCACCCGCAGCAGAAGAAAGATTCGGGCAACGGCGGCGGTGGCGGGAAAAACACGCGTGCGTCGAACGTCCAGCGTTCGCAGCCGATGACGAGCCTCGGCGGCGCAAGCGGTTCGAACTCGGGCGCGCCGTTGCCGCAGGGCACGACGCTCGCGAACGGCGAATCGTCGCTCGGCGTGCTCGCGGGATTGAGCGGCCACGCATCGCCGCAACTGTCGTCGGCCGTGTCGAACGCGTCGAGCTCGGGCCAGTCGAGCGGCGACGGCGCGTCCGAAGACGACAAGCTGCCGGTCATCGAAGCGGATCAACGGACCAACTCGGTGCTGATCCGCGACACGCCGGATCGCATGTATCAGTATCCGGAACTGATCCAGCGGCTCGACGTGAAGCCGCGCCTGATCGAGATCGAGGCGCACATCTTCGAGGTCAGCGATTCGGCGATCGGCCAGCTCGGCGTGGCCTGGAGCGCGCACAACAGCCACGCGGATTTTCAGACCGGCAGCGGATTGACGGCGCAGAACACGTACAACGGCACGATCTCGCAGAACTTCGGCCAGACGACGCTGGCGGGCAACGTGACCGCCGCGGCGACGCCGGTGGGCGGCGTGCTCACGACGGTAATCGGCAACGCCGGGCGCTATCTGATGGCGAGCGTGTCCGCGCTCGAAGAGCGCAACCTCGCGAAGATCGAGGCGAGCCCGAAGGTCACGACGCTCGATGACATCGAAGCCGACATGGCGAACCAGACGCAGTTTTTCGTGCGGGTGACAGGCTACACGTCGGCGGATCTGTACAGCGTGTCGACCGGCGTCTCGCTGCGCGTGCTGCCGATGGTCGTCGACGAGAACGGCCGCAAGCAGATCAAGCTCGACGTCGCGATCCAGGACGGGCAACTGACGGGTCAGACCGTGGACAACATTCCGGTGATATCGAGCACGAACATCAATACGTCCGCGTTCATCAACGAAGGCGAGTCGCTGCTCGTGGCCGGCTACAAGACCAACAATCACACGAACGACTCGACTGGCGTGCCGCTGCTCTCGAAGATTCCCGTGCTCGGCAATCTGTTCAAGTACACCGACAAGGAGGACAGCCATATGGAGCGGCTGTTCCTGCTGACCCCGCGCATCATCGACCTATAAGAACCGGCCTCTTGGCCGCCCGGGCTTGCCCGGGTTGCCCTTCCCGCCGCCTGCGACGCGAGTCGCTTGCGGCGGTTTTTTTATGCGCTTGCGGTTTCCGCGTGCGAGTTAGTCGAACGCCTTGTCGTTCGGATGGGCGAACAGTTCCTTCAATTCCTGGCTCAGCGGATAGCGGAGGTTCATGTTGTTGGGCGGAACCGGTTGCGTGAACCACTTGGTATAGAGCTTCAGCGCTTCGCCCGAGGTTTCCATCGTCGTGATCACGTTGTCGACGAAGGCCTTGAACTCCGGGTCCTTGCGCATCATGCACGCGTAGTTTTCGGTGACGGGCGGCGTGCCGCGCACCGCGTAGTCTTCGGGGTTCTTGATCTTCGCGCGTTCGCCATAAAGCAGCGGCTCGTCCATCACGAACGCGACCGCGCGTCCGGTCTGCACGTTGAGGAACGATTCGCCGTGGTCCTTCGCGCTGATGATCTCCATGTTCATATGGTCCTTCTCGTTCATCATGCGCAGCATGCGCTCGTCCGACGTGCCCGCGGTCGTCGCGACGACCTTGCCCGCGAGATCGGGGAAGTCCTTGATGCCCGAGTTGTTCTTCGTGATGAAGCGGATGCCGTAGAAGAAGATGTTGGTCGAGAACGCCGCCTGATTTTCGCGTGCGAAGGTGTGCGTGGTCGATCCGCATTCGAGATCGATCGTGCCGTTCTGCACGAGCGGAATCCGGTTTTGCGACGTGATCGGGATGAGACGCACCGTGAGATTCGGCAGGTTGTACTTCGCCTTGATCGCATCGACGATCCTCATCGCGATGTCCTGCGAGTAGCCGATCGTATTCTGGTTGTTGTCGTAGTACGAGAACGGAATCGACGATTCGCGCACGCCCAGGTTGATCACCGCGGAGTTCTTGATCTTGTCGAGCGTCGGCAGCCCGGCGGCGTGCGCGGCGCCGGCGCAGAGCAGGCACGCCGCACTCAGTGCGGAAAGCAGAACTTTTTGTTTCATGTATATCCCCGTTTCACTTCACCAGATAAACCGAAGCAGCGTGCGCCGCATTGGGCGGCACGAAGCCGGATCGGACCGAACGGTTCGCGCGCGCCGAGGGCAACGCAGGAACCACCATTCATCACGAACGTCACCTTCCCGCACCGTTGTTGTGGAAGCGGCCGGCGGCACGGTGCGGGCGGCGCATGACGATCGTCAGGATCTGGGCGCACTGTATCGGCGCCAAAAATCGGGCGCGATGCGGCCTTCGCATGGGAATATGCGGCGTTCGCATGGCTGCCTCCGGCTTCGGATCAATGACGTTGCGCGAGCGCCATCAGCGCGATGATGACGAACACGCGATGCCTGTTCGCCGACATGAAATGTGTTTGTAAGAGAGTGCGGATCGCATGCCGGGTCGCCGCTCCTTACGAAATGTTTCGCTATATGATCTGACAATTGATCACTTATGATCTGCTAAATGATCGAGGGAGGGAGATGTCCATCTTGCTTCGTTCTGGCCAGCATGCCGGGCCGGCGGCCATCATCGGGAACGCGGCCGAATGTGACATGGAGGCGCTGTGCGACGGCGAGCCGTGGGGCACGATCGCTCTCGATGTCCGCCATCACGTGCTCTTTGCGACGCGCGGCGCGGCGCATCTATTGGAACGCGAAATCGAAGCGGGCATGGCGTTCTCCGCATTGCTTCCGGAGCTCGAACCGGCGGAAGAGCCGTGGGACGAAGCGCATGTCGAAGACACGCCGACCCTCGCATTGGAGCAGGGCTTCGAGCTCGCGCTCGGCGATCGCTGGCTGTGGCTGCGGCTCGAACCGGCAAAAAATGCTCAACATGTCGCGGCGGTGCTGCGAGTGTCCGATATGACCGATATGCGCCGGGCGTTGACCAATCGTGCGGAATCGCTGCGCTTTCTGTCCCACGATTTGCGCTCGCCGCAGAACTCGATCGTCGCGCTCACGCAACTGCACGAACATGACCGGCAGGCATTCGAAGACTGCGGCGGCATGCAACGCGTCGCCGAACTCGCGCGTTACGCGCTGTCGCTCGGCGACCAGTTCATCTTCACGTCCGTGGCCGGCGCGCTGCGGCACCGCGACTTCTCCCGCTTCGATCTGCGCGCGGCGGTCCGCAGCGTGATTCCAAAGCTCGAGGTCGCCGCGGTGTACCGCAACGTCGCGCTGCGTTTGTGGATCGCCGACGAACCCGCGGTGTGGGTGAGCGGCGTGCAAGTGTTCGTCATGCGGGCGCTGCAGAACCTGATCGACAACGCGATCCAGGCATCGCGCACCGGCGGACGTGTGACGGTTTCGCTAAAGATCGCCGGAGAGCATGCCGTTATTGCTGTGAGCGATGAGGCCGGCGGTTTGCCGGGCTTGTCTCCGGACTGCCCAATGACGGACTTCGACGAGCTCGGGCCACAGTCCATTGGCGGCTTCGGGATTGGTTTGAAGCTCGCTGCGCGCATCGTCGGACTGCACGGCGGCTCTTTGCACGCCGAAGCGAACCGCGATGCGGGAACGGATTTTGTCGTGCGCTTGCCGCGTCTGTCATTGCACCGAAGCGAGCCTCGCTCGCCGGGCGGCGAGCGTACCGGCGGCATCGGCTTTGCGGCGTTCGAGCGCCCGCCGCGCAGCCGTTCCGATCGATAGAGGGCGCCGATGGTATAGGAAGGCACCCTGACCGGAGTGCAATTTATGATGCGTAATCAGACTCGAATCGTATTGTTGGAGGACGACCTGATCCAGCAAGCGGTGCTGGTCTCGTGGCTGAAGGCCGAAGGGTATCAGGTCGAGGCGTTCAACGATGGGCTGGATGCACGTAATCACCTGTCCGACCACTGGGCCGACCTGATGATTTTCGATTGGGACGTGCCCGGCATGTCCGGCGAAAAGCTGCTGAGCTGGGTGCGCGGACGGTCCCGCTCCACGGTGCCCGTGATCTTCCAGACGGTCCATTCCGACGAAGAAGAGATCGTCCGGATTCTCGATACGGGCGCGGACGATTTTCTCGTCAAGCCGGTCGACAGGCTCGTGTTTCTCGCGCGCATCCGCGCACTTTTGCGGCGTTTCCAGACGGCGGGCAGCGAACGCCGCCGGATGATCGTCGGCCAGTATCTGCTCGACCGCGCGAACCTGACGATCAGCCGGGGCGACATCGTGCATACGCTCGGCGCGAAGGAATTCGATCTGCTCTGGCACCTCGCGTCGCATCGCGGCATCGTCGTGCAACGGCAGGACCTGCATTCGGTCGTGTGGGGATGGGATGGCAGTTCGCAGAGCCGTTCGGTGGACATGTACGTGAGCCGCCTGCGCGCGAGCCTCAAGAGCATGCAGATCGATTGGGTGATCCAGTCGGTCTACGGCAAGGGCTACCGGCTCAATCTCAGCGAAGCGGCGACGCCGTCCTCGATGGCCGACTTCGGCGGCGACGAAATCCTGGCCTTGAAGCGTTGACGCGGCTCCTCGCGCGCGCGTGCATTTCGCTGGCGCTCGCTGGTGCGTGGACGGCGAATGTCGCGGCCGTCTCCGGAATTCCGGCCGCCGAGGCGCGCGATGCGGCGAAGGTGGCGAAGGGCACACACGTGGCGAATGTGGCACGTCCGGCGCATGCGGTGCGCGCATCACGGCCGTGCGAACGCGCGTCGTGCGGCCGCCCCGCGCTGCCCGCATGGCGTATTGCGCGGTTTCGCTATTCGACGAGCGGCGCGCCGCTCGTCGACGTGCTGCACGATCTGTCGCAAGAGACCCAGGTGCCGGTGTCGTGCGGCACGCAATTGACGGGGCGTGTCGAAGGCCGCTTCGATATGCCGCCGCAACGCTTTCTCGAAGTGCTTGCTCACTCGTTCGAGCTCGTCTGGTACTACGACGGCGCCGTCCTGCATGTGGATGCGGCGCGTGCCCAGCCGACCGTCGTGTTCCGCCTCAACTATGCGAGCAGCGCCGATCTGCATGCGCTGCTCGCGCAAACCGGCAATGACGACCCGCGTTTTCCGCTGCGCGTCGACACGCCCGCGCGCGGGCTCGTCACGGTGCGCGGTCCCGCGCCGTATCTGTCGCTGGTCGGCCGTGCCGCGCAGCAGTTGGAGACGGCGGCACGCATGCGGGTGAAAACCTTCGTGCGGGTCGTGACGCTTCACTACGGGGCCGCCGCCGACCGCACCGCGCTCACGAACGACCGTACCAACGTCGTGCGCGGCATTGCGAGCCGCGCCGCGAGCGTGCTCGATCCGCACGGCGACATGCGGGCAGACATTACCGAATATGAACCGGCATTGCCGGTCATCAGTGCCGATCCACGCACGAACGCCGTGCTGATCCGCGACCGTCCGCAAAAACTCGACGACGACGCGCGCGCTGTCGCGGCGCTCGACCGGCCCGAGCAACTCGTCGCGATCCGTCTACTGATCGCCGACGTGCGTCCGGAGACCTTGAGCGCGCTCGGCCTTGCGGGCGCGAGCCATCTGCATCTTCAGGGGGCATCGGCACAGGCCGCGGCCGACTCGATACGTCATGCGTCCGGCGCACGCGTTGTCGCGGACAGCGAACTGCTTACCGTCGAGGGCGTCGCGGTGGCTTATGAACGGAAAGCGCAACGGCCGGTTTTCGTTGCGGGCACCGTTGCCGGCGACGCGGGCGCGAGCGAAGTCCAGGCTGCGTCCGCTGCGGGCACGGTGGACGCAGCGAGCACGGCGCGGCAGGACGCCGATGTCGCGGTGCGCGTTGTTCCTTCCGTCGGCGCCGCGCCGGCGCATCGTTCGGTGGCGCTCGCAGTCGAATGGCGCGGGGCGGAAATCGACGTCGCGCGCATGGCGCTCGATCCCGAGGACGCGCTCGTCATGATCGAAAGGACACCGGCGATGCACACGGGCGCCGCGCAAGGCCAGGCTTGGGTGGTGATGCTGGTGCCGCGCCTGATGCCCGGCTGAAGCGGTGAAGGCCGCCTGAGCCGATCGACGCCGCTCAGGCGCGCAGCCAGTGATAGTCGCCTTTGACGATGCCCGCGAACATCTCGTCGCTCGATTCGATGATGTTGCTGCGCCAGTAGCGGCCGTGTTCGGTGTAGTGCGTCACCAGATCCGCGACCACGGTGCCGTCGACGTCGGGCGTGAGCGGCAGACGCAGGATCAGAATGATGCCGCCTGTCTCCGAGTCTAGACCGAGCTGGGCCTGGTCCTGCGCGTAGATCAGCAGATTGGCCTCCAGCATCAGCCGGAAAATGACGAGCGTGCGGCCGGCGGTGACCGTGCCGTAGTGGAAGTTCACATACATCGCCTCCGGGTCGTTTTCGAAGTGATCGAGCCTGACGTCGAACCCTTCGACTTCGATCATGCGGGTTTCCAGCACATAGTCGGCATCGGGCAGTCCGACGACGGCGCAGGCGTCGCGCAGCACTTCCGCAAATCGTTCGATACTCATGTCGGCTCACCCGAGGCGCTTGCCGGGACCGGGACGCGGCGCGCCCCGGACCGTCCAGAGCGCAAACGAGGCGTAAGCCGCGCCTGCGCGATTCGCGAGGACCTCAACCCTTCTTCGAATCCTCTTCGGCATCCTGCGCGCCGGTCTTGGCGATGTTGCTGACCATCTGGATTTGCGACATCATCAATTGCATCATCGTGCTCTCGATCATCAAGGGCACCATGGTGGACATCATTGCTTCCATGCCTGCTGCAGCTCCGAAAGACATAACTGCCTCCAACGAGTAAAAGTTAAAAGACCAGGTTAAAACGACCAGAGTTAGAACAACGGACTAACTTCGGATGCCGAACGGACGCGCGTCTCCCGCGGAGCGTTGCGCCCGCCCGGCTGCCATGCGTGCATCGCACGCGCACTGCGAGACTGCAAGAACTGCGGCGGGCGCCGGCCCGCTTGCTGCCACTACCTGCCTGACACCGGCTCAATGGCTGACGGCTGTATCCGTCAGCGCGAGTTCGTTCAACTGATGCACGATCCGACGGCCCGCGATCATGCCGCGATAGATTTTCTGAAGCGCCGCGCGTTCGGTTTCGTCGGTCGCGGCCGAGGTCGCGTCGCTCACGCGTTGCGCGCAGTCCTCGAATGCCGCGGCGATCGCGGCGATGCGCGCGCCGGCGCGCCCCTGCGAAAGCGTGGTTTCGAGTTGATTCATATCGACGATGACGGCTTCGAGTGCTTCGTACATGGGTTTCTCCTGAGTGAGACGGGTTTCAGTGAACATCGCCGTGGCTCGGCGTGATCGATTCGCGCAGCGTGCGTGGGCCGCTCGCGGCATTGCCCGCGCCCGCCACGAAGACGTGCTTGACGCCGTCCTGGGTCTGTACGTACCGCGTGTTGCCGACGTCGAGCATCGCCGTATAGACCACCGCCGACGCGGCGGGCGCTTCGGTGACGTCGACGTCGAGCCGCTTGACGTTGCCGTCGAGGTCCGCGCGCAGCCGGTTCAGCGCGTCCTCGAAACGGGTGAGCGAGGGCACGATGCCGGCCACTTCGAACACGCCGTTGCCGGCATAACGCACGTGAACGCCGTCGGTGGCGAGCAGCTCGTCGATGCTGGCGACATCCGCGTGCGCGACGTCGTACTGGCGTGCAATCGCGTGAAAGCCGGTTCGCCCGAGGATCGAGCGTGCCGCGATGTCTTGCGACGCGTCGTCGACCATGCCGTCGATCACCACGGTGCCGCCTTGCGGTCGCACCCGCAGGTCGTCGAGATTCGCTTCATGCAACTGACGCCGCAGCGTCGCGGCGACCTCGGGCGCGGAGTGCGGCAGGGGCGTGGTCCGCTGGCCGAACAGCACGCTCGCGAGCACGGAACCCCCCGCGACGAAAAGCGCGCCCACCAGCGCGATGGTGCCCAGTACGCGCAGCGAGCGGCCGCCGGGCCTCCGCCGCATGGCACCGACTTCTGTGCCCGCGCCGTGCGCCGGCGCGCCCGGCACGCCGGTGCCGTTGTACATGCTCGCCAGCAGCTGGATGTCGGGTGGCCATGTCGCGTCTTCCGCGCCGAAGCACAGCACGGTCGTGCCGAACGGAAACGGCACGAAATCCGGAATCATCACGACGGACGGATCGGCGTCCGACGCGCTCGAACGCCGTGCGCTCATGACGCCCGCTTCGTCGAGTTCGACGACGACTTCCTCGTCGTCCCAGTCGGTGATGCAGATGTCGGTGTCGTCCGCCTTGCCGATCCGGTAGCGGCCGGGCGTGAGGCGCGCCTGAATACCCGCATGGGTGCCCGTCAGGATGCGCAGGATCTTCATTGGAGCTCTCGTTCAGTTGGCGGTCTTCACATTCGTCGGAATCACAGCGCGTGGCTGCGTCATGGGATTTGAACTTACGGTATTGGCAGCCGCATTCCATCAGGATCGCGAAGCTATGACGTCGACCCCGAACCGCGGGAGCGCGAGGCGGCGGCTTGCGCATGCGCATCGTCCCCCGGCGCATGCGTTGTGCCGCGATTCGTCCCGCCGTCGCTCGCGCCGTCATCCGCCGCCGCACTGCCGGCCACGCGCCAGCGCGACATGCCGAGCGCGCCGTGCTGGCTCAGCGAGCGCTGCCGCAGGCTCGGACTCGACGGCCGCAGATCGTGAAACGCGACGAGCGGCGTGAGCGCGCCGCTTGCCCCGGTGCCGGCGCTGATGCGCAAGAAATCGCGCAGGAAGCTCTGTAGATCGTCGTAGGCCGTTTTCGTATAGTCGTGCGCGAGCGTGCGCGCCTTCAGCACGTCCTCGGTGACGGCGTGCGTGTCATGACCCGTGCAACGTTGCCTGATGACGGCTTCGCGCATCGCATCGGTATACACCAGCGGTTGATCGTGCGTGCGCGCCGCGACCGTCTGCAATTCGGTACG